>UOEF01000294.1_pt1 | contig 57006 bp, 49 predicted proteins | sample 1989141 | NCBI WGS metagenome assembly UOEF01 (sample SAMEA4712195, study PRJEB27164) | hydrothermal vent metagenome | biome: marine basaltic hydrothermal vent biome; feature: marine hydrothermal vent; material: mineral | place: Pacific Ocean | collected 2011-06-14/2011-07-23 | depth 1719 m
TGAGGCCCACAACAAAAACCCAAAGCCGTACAAATGGGTCAAATCCGCAGACGAAATCCTCGCCGCAGTCAAGCGGTTCTGTCAACGAACACAGAAAAACCTATGTGCCGAACTTTAGATTCACGTGACTAGTGAATTGTGCTCAATTAATTTTTTGTAAGGCTTCGATCATGGCTACTCGGAAATCCGGGCGGTCGTAAATGTCGTTGTGACCGGCATCCTCTATCAGACGGTCGAGAACGAGGTTGGAAATCGACTTTCGCACGGCCTCGGAGCGGCGTGGTGGGACGATTGTGTCCCGCTCAGCAACGATGACTGCCGTCGGGACCGTTAGTCCTTGGACCGACGCCACAACTGACATGTGATGGCGCAGAAGCCATTTCACGGGTAACCAGGGGTAGTGATCGGCAGCAAGGGCTTTTAGGGAATCGAACGGGCTCACCAGGATCAGGCCCGCGAGTGGTCGGCTGCCTGCAAGGTGAGCGGCCACACCGGCACCAAGGCTGAACCCCACCGCAACTGTACGCCGGTCGCCGATAGATTCTTGAATGTAGTCAAAAACCACAGTTGCGTCTGAAAGGAGGGCTGCCGCACTTGGCGCTCCGGTGCTCGGGCCGTATCCGCGATAATGAAACGCAACAATGTCCGCATCTGGATAGAGCCCATGGAGATACGCTGCGACGTCGTCCGCATTCCAGGCGTTGCCGCCAAAACCAATGACGAGGAACCGGTCCTCATAAGCCCCTGCATTTGAACCGATGAATACACCTCTTAGGTGCTCACGGTCTGGGGTCATCACCTCCAGTGCAACCGAGGACGGTGGCAGGACCGATCTGGCAACCCTTGCCAATGATGCGGGAAACAGCATCCGTGTCTGCAAGGCGAACATCAATGCGACGACAGCGATATATGCAACGGTTAGACCCGCGGCGATTTTGACAAACCACATAACTGATGTCTCGTTTGGCCGTGATCCATGACCGATGAGCCGATAGGTAGGGCAAGTGGCCCAGGTGCGCGCGGGCATTTTTTTTGATTGGCGGTAGAGTATAAGTCTAAGCGCGGAAAATTAAACGGTAGGCTAGTGGACCGTGTCTAACGCTTGGTGCCCTCGGTTGACGGCGGCGATGATTTTACCGGGATCGGCGGTCCATTTGAATGGTTTTGGGTCATTATTGTTTTCCTTGACGAAGGCATTGATGGCGCATTGCAGGTCGAAGACAGGCCGGAAAACGCCGCGCTTCAACCGCCGCCTTGTGAGTTTTGCAAAAAAGCCTTCCACCGCATTCGCCCAAGAACATGATGTCGGTGTGAAATGGAATGTCCATCGCGGATGCCGGATCAGCCAGGCCTTCACCTTGGGGTGTTTGTGCGTGGCGTGGTTGTCGACGATGGCGTGGATCGCCTTGCCAGCCGGAACGGCGCGCTCGACTTCACCCAGGAAGCGAATGAACTCCTGATGGCGGTGGCGCTTGCCATATTGCGTCCAATGACTGTTCCATCAAGGATGTTAAGGGCGGCAAACAATGTGGTCGTGCCATTGCGCTTGTAGTCATGGGTCATGGTGCCGGCTTTTCCAGGCTTCATCGGCAGGCCCGGCTGGGTGCGGTCAAGGGCTTGTATCTGGCTCTTCTCATCCACCGAAAGCACAATGGCATGTTTGGGCGGATCAACATAAAGCCCCACAACATCGTGCAGTTTGGCGGCAAAGGCGGGGTCATTCGACAACTTGAACTGCTTGAACCGGTGCGGTTGCAGCCGGTGCGCCCGCCAGATGCGTTGCACCGAAGATGCTGAGATGCCAACCCGTTTGGCCATGGCAGCCAAGGTCCAGTGGGTGGCCTCATGGGGTGGATCGCCGGCCGTGAGGCCAAGCACATTGTCAATGACGGCCTGCTCCAGAGGGGCAATCCGGGACGGCCGGGTCTTGTCGCGCAGAAGGCCTTCAACGCCCTCACTGGCAAACCGCTCCTGCCAACGCCACACACAGGTCTTGGACTTGCCCGTCCGGCGCATGATGGCATGGGTGCCAAGGCCATCGGCGGACAAAACAACAATCTCGGCTCGCCAGACATGCTTCTGCGCCGTATTGCGATTGCTGGCAATCGAGTTCAAACGCCGCCGATCAGAGCCCGTTAATGTAAAAAATATTCCAGTACGCATGCGCCAGATTCGCACATACGCGCAACCAATGGAATCCCCTAAACAGACTCAAGTGTTAGATGAGATCCACTAGCTTCTTCCTCATTTCGCACGCGGGGTAACGACGGGGTTGCGGATTGGGTGAATATTGGGTTTAACCGCCGGATTATGATGTTTTTATTTGTGGCGATCCATGTCATCGGGCATTTCCGTCTTGTCCTCCATCACCATGGCTTCGCCCTCACCCATCGCCATTTCCATGTGCATTCGGCCGGCGCTGTCGGTATGGGTGATCATGAAAAGCCGTTGGGCAATTAGAATTGCGGCGAAACCGATCAGCGAGACGATTAGAACTAGCGGATCGCTTTGGTATTTCAGAACAATGAAGGCGCCCAGGATAATGACGTCCAGCACCATTGCGATGACCGGAATGATCGCCGTTGCCTTGGTTTGCTTGAGCAGGTGGCGGTAAAGACCCCAATGGATGGCAATGTCCATGATCAGATAAAAAATGGCGCCGATCGAGGCGATGCGGGTCAGATCGAATAAAATGGTCAGGGCGATGGCCAGCGCCACCGTCAGAACCAGCGCCGGGTTGTTGACGCGGCGGGTAAGCTGCGGCAGTTGCTTCATGTTGCTGAGCATGGCCAGCATGCGGGAGGCGGAAAACACACTGGCGATCAGGCCCGAAACGGTGGCGACGATCGCCAGCAGTACCGTGAGCACCAGACCCATCTCGCCGAAAACCGGTCCGGCCGCGGCGGCAAGGGCGTAGTCCTTGGCGGCAATGACCTCCGCAACGCTCAGGCTGCCGGCGACCGACAGCGCCAAAAGCGTGTAGATCACGGTGCAGATGAGAATGGATATGATGATGGAGCGCCCCAGATTGCGGTGCGGGTCGATGATGTCGGCGCCCTGATTGGTGATGGTGGTAAACCCCTTGAAGGCGAGGATTGACAGCGCCAGGGCGGCAACGAAATTGAAAACGCCACCTGTTGCCACCGCAGGGTCGGTCCTGCCCCAGTTTTCGATCGACGGGAAGCCGGCGAAAGCCAGCCCGGCCAGCGCCAGAACCGCGATCCCGGCAATCTTGATCGCGGCGGTCAGGTTGGCGGTTTTTTCGATGATTGCGTTGCCGGAGATATTGACGATATAGGCAATGGCGATCAGTGCCACGCCCAGCGCCGGCACCAGGGCGGCGTTTTCCACATTGAACAGGCGCTGGGTATACGAACCGAAGGTTCGGGCGACGAGGCTTTCGGCGATCACCATCGACACATACATGAGCAGCGAAAACGTCCCCGCCACGGTGCCGGGGCCATAGGCTTTGCGCATGAACATGGCAATGCCGCCCGATGAGGGGTAGGCGCTTGAGAATTTGACGTAAGAGTAGGCGCTGAAGCCAACGACAACCGCACCGGCCAGGAAGGCCAGGGGAAAAATCTCGCCCACGAGTTCGGCGATCTGCCCCATCAGGACAAAAATACCGGCGCCGATCATGACGCCGGTGCCCAGCGATATCGAGCCCAGCAAGGAGAGTTTAGGTCCTGAGCCCGCTTTCATGGTGGCACCTTGTTTTATGTGGGTTGTGGTCCCGCTTTATATTCATATCACGGGCTGTGGCATTCGGCGCACGCGCCGATCAAAGTGCACGAAAACCCGCAAGTTTCGAAGACTTCAGTCTTCGGGCCAGGATTCGATCGAGGCCGCCCCATAAATGGGTCCCGTTGCGCCAGCCTGCACGATTACCGCGCAGCCATCGTAGCCCTGCTGCAGGAGGTCCTTGCGCGGCAGGCTGATTTCCATCGCCTCCCCCGACCACATACCGATCGGCACCAGTTCGCGAACGACATTGGAGTAGGTGATCATGCGGCCGGTGTTTTCGCCACGGCCGATTTTCACCTTCTCGGACCGGTTGTAGAGCACCAGCCAGATGGTGGCCTCCGCCGCGGAATTTCCCGCCGCGCGGCCGCCGATATTTATCTTGAGCCGGTTGCCGTCCAGTGTCAGGTCGATGTCGACCGCCATGGCGGCAAAATCGTCTTGCGTCGCCAGCAAGAACGCTTCGACTTCCTTGCGGTCGCTGCCGATGGCGTGAACGCGGCCGTTGATGACCATTTGCGGTGTATAGACGTTCCGGTCCTGACGGCTTTGGGCATAGGCGCGCTGGCGCTTGGTGAAAGCCGGGCTGGCCAGGGTATCCTTCCAGCCAAGAAAGTCCCAATAGTCAACCGGCAGGGTCAGCGCCAGAAGCTCTTTGCGTTTGGCAAGCTCGCCCAGATAAAGATCTGCCGGCGGGCAGGACGAACAGCCCTGGCTGGTAAAGAGCTCAACGACCCCGGTTTTGCGCTCGCCCGCCTGGCCCTTAAGGTCCGCGCCAACAAATATGGCGGAACTTATCGCCAGTATGGCGGCAAGCTGGCGAAGGCGCGGGCGTCCGTTGGGCATTGGTTTCACTGGATTCTGTTAGGTTTATTCGTTGCTGCAAACCTATTGAGTGCCAATTTCAATTGAAAATCACGAAGGGGTGACGCGCGGGATTGTGACCGGGGTGGTCGGTTATTGCCATGGCGAGACCATCAATCCGCCACCAGCCGCCTGAGGACGTAAGGCAGGATGCCGCCGTTGTGGAAATAGTCGAGCTCGTCTTCGGTATCGATGCGGCACAGCAGCGGCACATCCTTTGTTGTTCCATCGCCAAAGGTGATTTTGGCCGTAATCGTCTGCCGTGGCTTGATGTCCTTGATGCCGGAAATCGAAACCGTTTCGGAGCCATCGATGCCTAGCCCCTGCCATGACGTCCCCTCCTCAAAGACCAGAGGCAGCACGCCCATGCCGATGAGGTTGGAGCGGTGGATGCGCTCGAACGAGCCGGCGATGACGGCGCGAACGCCCAAAAGCAGCGTGCCCTTGGCGGCCCAGTCGCGGCTTGAGCCGGTGCCGTATTCCTTGCCGGCGAAGATCACCAGCGGCACGCCTTCGGACTTGTATTTCATCGCCGCGTCGTAGATCGGCATCTCAGCGCCGCCGGGCTGATGCCGGGTCATGCCACCTTCGATGCCGTCGAGCATCTGGTTTTTGATGCGGATATTGGCAAATGTGCCGCGCATCATCACCTGATGGTTGCCGCGCCGCGAGCCGTAGGAGTTGAAATCCCGCGGCCGCACCTGGTGTTCGACCAGATAGGTGCCCGCCGGACTGTTCCCCGCGATCGAGCCCGCCGGGCTGATATGATCGGTGGTGATGGAATCAAGAAAAAGACCAAGCACGCGGGCATTTTCGATATCCTCGACCGGCGCCGGTTCAAGCTCCATGCCTTCGAAATAGGGCGGATTGCGCACATAGGTCGAGGTCTCGGACCAGCCATAGGTCTTGCCGCCTCCGGTCTTGATGCCGCGCCAGCGGCTGTCGCCCTCAAAAACCGCGCCATAGCGCTTGGCGAACATCTGCGGCGTCACCGCGGTGTGGACGATTTCGGCGATCTCCCGCGAAGACGGCCAGATGTCCTTCAGATAGACGGGCGCGCCCTCGGCGTCTTCGCCCAAGGGGTCGGTAACGAGGTTGACATTGAGCGAGCCGGCGAGGGCGTAGGCGACCACGAGCGGCGGGGAGGCCAGATAATTGGCCCGCACGTCGGGGTTCACCCGGCCCTCGAAATTGCGGTTCCCCGACAGCACCGAGCAGGCAAGCAGACCACCGTCGGCGATGGCTTGCGAAATGGGCTCGGCCAGCGGCCCCGAATTGCCGATGCAGGTGGTGCAGCCGTAACCGACAAGATTGAAACCCAGGGCATCGAGATCGCCTTGCAGGCCGGCGGCCTCAAGATAGTCGGAGACCACCTGGCTGCCCGGCGCCAGCGAAGTTTTTACCCAAGGCTTGACCTTGAGCCCCCTGGCCCGGGCGTTGCGGGCCACAAGCCCGGCCCCGATCAGCACCGAGGGGTTGGAGGTGTTGGTGCAAGAGGTAATGGCGGCGATGACGACATGGCCGTCTTCAAGGGTATAATCCTCGCCTTCGACGTCATGGCGCTGGGGGCCCTTGAGCCCTTGCATCTCCTCGACAACCTTGGCAAAGGCGGTATCGGCGGCGTCAAGCTCGACCCGGTCCTGAGGCCGTTTGGGCCCCGAGATCGAGGGCACGACGGCGCCAAGGTCCAGGGACATGGTGGAGGTGAACACCGGCGCGTCCGCGCCCGTATCCCGCCACAGCCCTTGCGCCTTGGCGTAAGCTTCAACCAGGGCGATCTCATCGGGGTTGCGCCCCGTGGCGGTGAGATAGGAAATGGTATCGCCATCGACGGGGAAAAAGCCGCAAGTTGCGCCGTATTCGGGGGCCATGTTGGCGATGGTCGCCTGATCTTCCAGGCTGAGATGATCGAGGCCGGGACCATAGAACTCGACGAATTTACCGACGACGCCTTTCGCCCGCAACATTTGAACGATGGTCAGCACCAGATCGGTCGCTGTCGTGCCCTCGGCCATCTCGCCGTTCAGCTCAAAGCCGACGACCTCAGGGATAAGCATCGAAATCGGCTGGCCCAGCATGGCCGCCTCGGCCTCGATGCCGCCGACCCCCCAGCCCAGAACCGAAAGCCCGTTGACCATGGTGGTGTGGCTGTCGGTGCCGACCAGGGTATCGGGATAGGCCAGGGTCGAACCGCCGGTCTGAGTGGTCCACACCGTTTTGGCGAGATATTCCAGATTGACCTGATGGCAAATGCCGGTGCCCGGCGGCACGACGCGGAAATTGTCGAAAGCCTGCTCGCCCCAGCGCAGGAACTCGTAACGCTCCTGATTGCGCTCGTATTCCATCTCGACATTGCGCTCAAAGGCGTTCGGCCCGGCGAAATAGTCGACCATCACCGAATGATCGATGACCAGATCGACCGGAACCAGCGGGTTCACCTTGGCCGGATCGGCACCGAATTTCGCTGTCGCATCGCGCATGGCGGCAAGATCGACCACCGCGGGCACGCCAGTGAAATCCTGCATCAGAACCCGGGCCGGCCGAAACGCGATCTCCCGGTTCGACGATCTGTCCTTGAGCCAATCGGCAACGGCGCGGATATCCTCGGCGGTGACGCTGCGGCCGTCTTCGTGGCGCAGAAGGTTTTCCAACAGCACTTTGAGCGAGAACGGCAGACGCGAAATTCCCGCCAGACCGTTTTTTTCCGCTTCGAGCAATGAGAAATAGCTGTATGTCTTGCCTTCAACCTCGAGGTCGCGGAAACAGGAGAACGAATCGAGGGCGTTCGGAGCGGTCATTTGTATGGGCCTTTTTCAATATTTGTCGAAATAGGGGCTTATATGCGGTCGTCAGTCCAGCGGGATGGCGCATCTATAATCGTTTTGACCCCGCTTCGCCAGATAGGCAATGGTCGGGCTTGAATGGAAAACACCAATGGCTGAACTAAAAACGCCCAACCTTTTGTTAAAAAGCACCGACCTTTGCGCCACCCGCAGTGGCAGGCGGGTCTTTGAGGGCCTGAGCTTTACCGTGTCCGCCGGCGAGGCGCTGATCCTCAAGGGTCCCAACGGCTCCGGCAAATCGACGCTCCTGCGCATCCTTGCCGGTTTTGGCGAGGCGGCGGGCGGCAGTATCGAGCTTGTCGGCGGCGACCCTGAAAGGCGGATGGCGGAAAGCTGTCACTATGTCGCCCACGCCGATGCCCTGAAGGTGGCGTTGACCGCCAGGGAGAATTTAAGCTTCTGGGCTGAATATCATGGCGGCGGCGAGCCCCTTGCCGCCCTTGAGGCGCTGGGGATCGGCCATCTCGCCAACATCCCCTCGGGGCTTTTGTCCGCCGGCCAGAAGCGGCGCCTGGGTCTGGCCCGGCTGATGCTGAGCCCGCGCGATGTGTGGCTGCTCGACGAGCCGGCCGTCTCCCTTGATACCGCCTCCCAGGACCGGCTCGCCGGTCTGATGGCCGGCCATGTCGCCGATGGCGGCATCGTTGTTGCCGCGACCCATATGCCGCTTGGCATAAACAGCGCGCGCGAGCTTGAGCTTGGGCCCTATAAAGCAAGGACGGGGGCCGGGCCATGACGGCGTTCTGGACCCTTTTGAAGCGTGACCTGGTTCTGGCCATGCGGCAGGGCGGCGGCGGCGGCATGTCGGTGGCGTTTTTTCTTATCGTCGTCTCGATGCTGCCTTTCGGTATCGGCCCCGACCTCAACCTTCTGTCGCGCATCGCGCCGGGTATCTTGTGGGTGGCGCTGCTGCTGTCGGCGCTGCTGACTTTGGACCGGCTATTCCAGACCGACTATGAGGATGGCTCGCTGGAGCTTTTGACCATGGGGTCATTGCCGCTCGAGTTGGTGGTCGTCTCCAAGACCACCGCCCACTGGGTGACGACCGGCCTGCCTCTGGCCGTTGCCGCGCCGGTGTTGGGGATTTTGCTCAATCTGGATGCCGCTGCGTTCGGGCCGCTGTTCCTCACCATGCTGGTCGGCACGCCGGGTCTTAATTTCCTCGGCGCCATCGGCGCGGCGCTGACGCTTCTGGTCCGCCGCGGCGGGCTTTTGGTTGCCATTCTCATATTGCCGCTTTTTGTGCCGACCCTCATATTCGGCGTTATTGCGGTAAATGCGGTTCTCGTCGGCCCGGCGTCTTTTGGTCCGCCATTTCTCATTCTGACGGCGCTGAGCCTTGGCGCCATGGTGCTCGGCCCCATCGCGGCGGCCGCCGCCATCCGGTTGGCGTTGTCTTAATTGCTGGTTAAGGCTCACGCCATCCCACTCCCCCACCCGGCCACCCCATAGATTGTATCCTGGGGGTGGCCGGGTGGGGGAGTGGGATGGCGCGAGCCTTAACCAGCAAAAAACCCCTCCAAATGCGAAACCAAACCCCAACTCAAGACCGTTTTGATCAAGAACAAGGCCCGGCGCTCTCGACCATGTGAAACAGACCTTCCCTAGAACGATTGCGCTTGCCGGTTACGCGTATTAAATCATGCACATGTTTGGTCTCGCCAATCCCCGCAAATTCATGGGCTTCTCGGCCATCGTCCTGCCCTGGGCGATCGGCCTCACCGTGATCTTTTTTGCCGCCGGTCTGTGGTGGAGCCTTGTTGTCGCCCCGCCGGACTACCAGCAGGGCGAAACCGTGCGCATCATGTACATTCATGTGCCCACCGCGTCGATGAGCCTTCTGGTTTACACCTTCATGGTCATCGCCAGCATCGTCTCGCTCATCTGGCGCCATTCCCTTGCCGATGTCGCGGCCAAGGTCGCGGCCCCCATCGGGGCGGTGTTCACGGCGCTGGCGCTCATCACCGGCTCGCTGTGGGGCAAGCCCATGTGGGGCACCTGGTGGGAGTGGGATGCGCGGCTGACCTCTATGCTGGTGCTGTTTTTCATGTATCTGGGTTATATGGCGCTGTGGGCGATGATCGAGGATCCGATCAAGGCGGCCCGGGCCGCGGCCATTCTGGCCATCGTCGGTTTCATCAATATTCCGATCATCAAGTTTTCAGTCGACTGGTGGAACACGCTGCATCAGCCGGCAAGTTTGTTCCGCGCCGACGGGCCGGCCATCCACTCTTCGATGCTAACGCCACTGTTGATCATGATCGTGGCCTTTAATCTTTTGTTCCTGGTTCTGCAACTGGCTTCCATGCGGGCGGAGATCACCCGCCAGCATGTGCGCGCCATCCAGCTGGCCCAGGCAGAGGGGTAGGGATGCTGACCCATTTTGAGTTTGTCGCCTTGTCCTACGGAGTTGTCGGCATCGGCATTGCCGGGCTGGCCTTTTATATCTGGGCCAATCTGCGCCGGCAGTTGCGTCATCTGGCCGAGCTTGAAAAACAAGGCCTTTCCCGCCGCCGGCCGGCCCGGGAAGCCACCGCGCGATGACCAAAAACACAGATGCCGATCCGAAAACCGACGCAACCGGTGACGAAGGCAGGAAACCTTCGCGCGGCCTGATGGCTTATATGCCGATCCTCATCTTCGGCATTCTTGCCGTGGTGTTCTTTTATGCCCTTCGCTCCGGCGATCCGTCCAAATTGCCCTCGGCGCTGGTTGGCAAACTGGTGCCGGAGTTCGACCTTCCCGCCCTTGAGGGCCTCAAGCGCGAAGACGGTACCGTCAGTCCGGGGTTTGATGCCGCCAGTCTGGCCAATGGCGAGGTCACGGTGGTCAACATCTGGGCATCGTGGTGTGGCCCATGCCGTGTCGAACACCCGTTTTTGATGGAGCTCGCCACCAAGACCGACATCGAGCCAAAGTTCCGCCTTGTCGGTATCAACTACAAGGACCAGACGGAAAACGCCCGCCGTTTCCTGGGCACCCTTGGCAACCCTTATGACGCTGTTGGCGTTGATGCCCTGGGCCGCACCTCGATCAATTGGGGGGTCTATGGCATACCGGAAACCTTCGTCATCGATGGCAAGGGTATCGTCCGGTGGAAGAATGTCGGCCCGATGGGCGCGGCTATCGTGGCCGAAAAGCTGATGCCCGCCATCGCCGCGGCCGCCAAGGGCGGGCCTTAACGATTTATTAACCTTAATAAAGTGTTAATGAACAGCGCACCCGCCCGACCTAGGCCACAGCGAGCTGCCTTACGTGACCAGCCCACAGATATCTCTGGCCATGCTGGCCCGGACCGCCTATCGGCCCGTGGGCCAGGCCATGGGCCAGCCCGGGGGGCAGAATCTCAAAGCCGAGGCGACGCCGTTTCAGGCCGAGCCGGTTCGCCGGACCGTAAAAACCTCGCCGTCGGTGCAGATCGAGCTTTCCGACGCCGCCCGGTCGGCGCTGCTGGGCCTGCAGGAAATCGCCGCGGCGCCGGCGCCGAAGCAAAAATCGCCACCGCCGATGACAAATACCTACGTTCAGCCCGGCGCCCGGCTCAATCTTTCAGTATAGGGCGGCGTCCGCACGATCAACGATATAGGCGCTTATGTCACTCCGGGCGCTGGAAGGTCCGAACAGCGCCTTGCTGGCCTTCGGCCAATCGGCTAGAACCCGCCGCAACAGGTGTTTGTTAAAACGCGCCCGAACCGGGCGGCGCAGGCACGGCAGAACCATTCGGGCCCCGACCATGGTCAAATCGGCAAAAACCTTCCGCCCCAAGGCGGTCGTCCCGCGCGGTCTGACCGATGCGTCCGGCGACCAGGTGCGCGCTCTTGGCATCATGTTCGCCGCTGTCGCGGAGGTTTTCGAGGCCCACGGCTTTGAGCCGCTGTCGACCCCGGCGCTGGAATATTCCGACGCCCTGGGCAAATTCCTCCCCGATGCCGACCGGCCCAACGAGGGCGTGTTCTCGCTCCAGGACGACGACGAGCGCTGGATGTCCTTGCGCTATGATCTGACCGCCCCGCTGGCCCGCTATGTGGCACAGAATTTCGATGCCCTGCCCAAGCCCTTCCGCCGCTACCAGATGGGCCCGGTGTGGCGCAACGAAAAACCCGGCCCCGGCCGCACCCGCGAGTTTCTGCAGATGGACGCCGATACCGTCGGGGCGGGAAGCGTCGCCGCCGACGCCGAGATGGCGATGCTGGCGGCGGACTGTCTGGAGGCCATCGGCATCGACCGGGGCGACTATGCCATCAAGGTCAACAACCGCAAGCTGATGGACGGCGTGCTGGCCAGGCTCGGCCTTGCCGGCGGGGACGATGAGGCGATGGCGCGGCGCCTGACGGTGATGCGGGCCATCGACAAACTCGACCGGCTCGGCCCCACCGGCGTGGCGCTTCTGCTGGGACCGGGCCGCAAAGACGGCTCGGGCGATTTCACCAAGGGTGCCGGTCTGCCGGATGAACAGATCGCCACCGTCATGGATTTTGTCGGCGCCGGCGGTGGCACCAGGGCCGATGTGCGGTCCCGCCTGGAAGCGGTGGTGTCGGGCACCGAAGCCGGTGACGAAGGTCTCGCCGAGTTGGCCGAGATCGACACGCTGATCGGCGCGGCGGGTTTTGCTGAAGACCGGATTGCCTTCGACCCCTCGGTGGTGCGGGGCCTGGAATATTACACCGGCCCGGTGCTGGAGGCCGAATTGACCTTTACCGCCGAGGACGAAACCGGTGCCGAAGTCCGCTTTGGCTCGGTTGGTGGCGGTGGCCGTTATGACGGTCTGGTAAAACGGTTTCGCGGCCAGGAGGTGCCCGCAACCGGGTTTTCCATCGGTGTCAGCCGCCTTTACGCCGCCCTCGATCATCTGGGCCGCCTTGGGCAGGCCAGAACGCCGGGGCCGGTGGTGGTTCTGGTGATGGACAACGATGAACGCCCCGCCTATCAGGCCATGGCGCGGGAGCTGCGCGCCGCCGGCATTCGCGCCGAGATGTACATGGGCTCGTCGGGCATGCGGGCGCAGATGAAATACGCCGATAAACGCGGCGCCCCGGCGGTGGTCATCGAGGGCGGGGACGAGCGTGGCCGGGGTGAGGTGACGATCAAGGATCTGGCTCTGGGCGCGGCGCTCTCCGCCGGGATCGAAGACAATCGCGAATGGCGCGAAGGCCAGCCGGCCCAGGTCAACGTGCCGCGCGCCGACATGGTGACCGAGGTGGCAAGGGTTCTGGACCGCCACGACCTGAAGCCTTCGGGCAGGAGTTGAACCATGGGCTCTGGCCTGCAAACCTCCACCTTGCTTCTGCCTCCCGGCGAGGCCATGGCGGCCCGCCTCAAGGGCGTTTTTGTCGACCGGGCCTATGCGCCTGTCGACCCGCCGATGCTTTTGCCCGCCGATGTCGTGCTCGACCGGCTGGGCGAGGATATTCGCCGCCGCCTGCTGCTGGTCACCGCCCCTGACGGAAGCGAGATGTGCCTGCGGCCCGATTTTACCCTTCCCGTCGCCCGTGCCCATCTCGATGCCGGCGCCGGCGCGGCAGGCCGTTACACCTATGCCGGTCTGGCTTTCCGCTTTCCCGCCGGCGGTGAGCGCACCCGGATCTCGGCCGAATTCCATCAGGCCGGGATCGAATATTTCGGCGATGATGATGCCGAGGCCGCCGACGCCGAGGTCCTGGCCGCCAGTGTCGCGGCCCTGGCCGAAATGGGGCTGGCCGATATCGAACTGACCCTTGGCGATGTGGCGCTGTTCGATGCGTTTGTTGAAGCTCTGGCCCTGGGGCCGGGGTGGAAAAAGCGCCTGATCGGCGATTTCCGTGCCCACGAATTTGCCCGCGACATGATGCGGACCCTGGCCGTATCTGGGGGGGGGAACGATGCGGCCAAGCCAGACGCGGCCTTTGCCCAGGCCCTTGCCGGCATGGAAGTTACCGCGGCCCGTGCCGTGGTTGAAGACGTCATGGCCATCGCCGGAACCGCGCCGGTCGGCGGACGCACCGTCGCGGAGATCGCCGAGCGTTTTGTCGAGCAGGCGCAATTTAGCCGCGATGGCGCCATGGGTGAGGAGATTTTTTCCGCTCTGGACAGGTTTCTTGGCCTCAATACCCCGCCTCCACAGGCGGTAGGCGAGCTTCGCCAATTGGCCCGGTCCGCCGCCGGCCTTACCCCGGCGGTTGACGCCTTTGAGCGCCGTCTCGATCGACTTGAGGCCGCCGGCGTCGATCTTTCCCGTGCCACCTTCCGCGCCGATTTTGCCGGCCGCATCGAATATTACACCGGCATGGTGTTTGAAATTCGCAGCCCGGCAAATCCCGATCTGGGGCCTATCGCCAGCGGCGGGCGCTACGATGGGTTTCTGGCCGAAATGGGCGCAGATGGCCCGGTTCCGGCGGTTGGCGCCTCGGTTTATGTCGATCGGCTGGTCGCGGCGCTGGAGGCGGGCTCATGAGCGCGGCGCTCATCATCGCCATCCCGTCCAAGGGCCGTCTGGCAGAAAACGCCGCCGCCTTCTTTGCCCGCGCCGGGCTCGATATCAGACGCGACCGCGGCGCCCGCAATTATCGTGGCGGCATTGCCGGTGTCGAAGGGGTGGAGGTCGCCTTTCTGTCTGCCTCCGAGATCACCAGCGAACTGGCCGCCGGCAAGGTTCATCTTGGGGTCACCGGCGCCGATCTGGTGCGCGAGCGTATCCCCGATGCGGCTGGAATTGTCCAGATGGTCACCCCTTTGGGTTTCGGTCACGCCGATGTGGTGGTGGCGGTCCCCCGGGCCTGGATCGATGTCGCCGGCATCGACGATCTGGTGGACGTGGCGCGGAGTTTTCGCAAAACCCATGGCCGCCGCCTGCGGGTGGCGACCAAATACGCCAACCTGACCAGCCGCTTTTTTGCCGCCCATGGCCTGACCGACTACCGCATCGTCGAGAGCCTGGGCGCCACCGAGGGCGCGCCTGCCGCCGGCAGCGCCGAGATCATTGTCGATATCACCTCCACCGGATCGACCCTGGCCGCCAACGACCTCAAGGTGCCTGGAGGGTGCGTCATCTTGAAAAGCGAGGCCAATCTGGTCGCCAGCCTCGACGCGGACTGGAACAGAACCGCCCGGGGGGCGCTGGCTCACATTCTGGACCATGTCGCCGCCGAAGACCGCGCCCGCGCCATCTATGAGTTGCGGGCCGACTGGAAGGGCGGGGCGCCGAAGGATATTGCCGAAAGGCTGGCTGCCGATACCGGCGCTTCTTTGCTCCGGGATGGGGGCGGCAGTGTCGTCCTTCACGCCCCCCGCGCCAAGCTTCACCGGGTGTCGGCAGGCTTGAAGGCCGCCGGGGCAACTTGCGTGTCGGTGTTCACCCCTGGGTATGTCTTTGAAGCCGACAACCCGCTTTTGTCCCGCCTGATTGAGGCGATCGGAAAAAGCTCTTAGACAAAGCCCCCCGCGCCAGAGGCCCCACAGGCCCCCTGGCGCGGGTTCGCGTTTTATTTTTTCATCATGCCTTTGACGATGCCGACGATGATCATCAACGCGCCGCCGCCAACGCCGCCGCCGGCGATCTGGCTGAGAATCGAGCTGATATCCATTCCGCCGCCGCCCATGCCAAGGACGGTATTGAGGACCTGACCGCCAATACCGCCACCGACAAGACCGGCAATTGAATTGCCGACCATCCCCAGGCTCTTGTCCTTCATTGCCGCGCCGGCGACATTGCCGCCGACAGCGCCGCTGACCAATTGAATGATGAGTGGCAGGAACGCTTCCATGTTTTTCTCCCCGATTACGGGCCAGTTCAGCGGATTGAAAGTACTCGCCCCGGCCTCGCGGCTCATGCAACGTCAAAAATACGCCGACATTTTGTTTTTGAAAACTCGCGCCGCCGCGCTCCTAGACCGGGCCGCTGGCCAATGCCGTGGCGATTTCACCGGCGATCCGCGCATTGTTGAGCAACAGCGCGGTGTTGGCCCTGAGCGAGGCGTTGCCGGTAAGCTTGGAAACACGGGCAAGGATAAAAGGGGTCAGTTTGTGTCCGGCAATGCCGGCGGCATGGGCCTCGCCAGTGGCCTTGGCAACGGCGGTTTCGATTGTCGCGGGATCGATGGCGGCGCTTTGAGGAACCGGGACACCGAATAAAAGGCCGCTTTGCAGGCCCAGGTTCAGATGGCTCGCGATCACGGCGGCGGCTTGGGCGGCGGTATCGACCCGCGCATCGGCGGCAAAACCGGTGACAGGCGAATAAAACGCCGGCAGATCGCCGGTGCCGAAACCGATCACCGGCACCCCTTGGGTTTCCAGCATCTCCCGGGTTGCCGGGATATCCAAAATAGCCTTGGGGCCCGAGCAGACCACGGCAACCGGGGTGCGGCCAAGCTCGGTCAGGTCGGCGGAAATATCAAACGGGGCACCGCGATGCACCCCGCCGATGCCGCCGGTGGCAAAGACGACGATCCCGGCCAGGTGGGCGCCGATCATGGTTGCCGATACGGTGGTGGCGGCGGTTTCTCCCAGCCCGGTGGCGATGGCCAGATCGCGGCGGCTGGCTTTGCGCACCGCGCCTTCGGGCGCCTCGGCCAAAAGGCGGATTTCCGCTTCCGACAGCCCGATGGTGAGCGTGCCCTCCAGCACCGCGATCGTCGCCGGCATGGCGCCGGTTGCTCTGATCGCCGCCTCCATTCCCAGGGCGGTCCGGACATTGTGCGGCGCTGGCAGGCCATGGGCGATCACGGTGGATTCCAGCGCTACGACAGCGCCGCCACTGGCCAGCGTATCGGCGATTTGGGGCCGGATCGTGAGGGCGGTCATGGGAGCGGGGGTTCCTTGGAAAGGATTTGGCTCAGGGCGTGGGTGGGCGAGGATACAACCTGGCGCGCAACCTCCAAACCAGTCCGCGAGGCCGCTTGGATATCCGCGCCGCCAAGCCGGGCGGCGATAATGCCCGAATGCAGCGCATCGCCCGCCCCGGTGACATCGATCACCTTGGCGGGAAGGGGAACGAGGGTTCCGCAAGTCTGGCCGCCGTTGGCGCTTTCGCACCAGCCCAGCGGCTCGGCGCCATCGGAAATCACCGCGGCGGCGGCACCACGGCCGACAATGGCGCATGCCAGATCGACCGCCGTGCCATCCTGGCCCAGGAACGACACCGCCTCGCCGCGATTGCCGACCACCAGATCGATGCCCGGCAAAAGCGCGTCCAGACGCCTGGCTTTGGTTGGCGAAACCAGATCGATGGTTACCGGCACACCGGCGTCCGCCGCGATTTCAAGCAAGGCGGCGATTGTGACGGGCATAAGATTGGCGTCGGCGAAGATCGCTTCGGAGCGGGCAATCAGCGGTGACACCGTCTCTATATCGCTTTGGCCGAGGCTTTCGGTCGCCGCCATGTCGGCGAGCCCCACGGCAAGGTCGCCATCGGGATCCAGGACCGCGACATAGCGGCCCGTTGCCATTCCGGGCCGTTTTATCGCCGGCGAGATATCGACACCGGCAGCGGCGGTCAGGGCGAGGAGCCAGTCGCCGATCTCGTCATCGCCGACCGCGGTCAGCAATTGGGTGCCGATCCCGAGCGCCGCAAGGTTCTGCGCCACATTGCGGGCGATGCCGCCCGCCATGGCCTGAGTGCTCACCCGGTTGGAGGCGCCCAGATGCAATGGGCCGGCAAGGCGCATGACTTCGTCGCGGTTGGCCCCGCCAATGGCGAGAACCTCGGGGCGGGGGGTTTTGGCTTGTGGCGGCGTCATCGGCATTTTCCCAAAGGCGTGTCTTTCACTATCACGTCCAGCCGTTGCCCGCCCCCCCGGGGCCAGCAAAAAGGGCCGCCCCGAAAGGCGGCCCTTGGTCGTTCTGCAAAGTGGTTGAGAGGCGTGGGAGCTACATCATGCCGCCCATGCCGCCCATGCCGCCGCCCATGCCGCCCATGTCGGGCATGCCGCCGCCGGCGGCGCCCTTGGGTTCGGGCTTGTCGGCAACCATGGCCTCGGTGGTGATCAGGAGGCCGGCAACCGATGCGGCATCCTGAAGCGCGGTGCGGACAACCTTGGTCGGGTCGATGATGCCGGCCTCGACGAGATCGACATAGACCTCTTCCTGGGCGTCGAAACCGAAGGTGTCCTTCTTGTGGTCAAGCACCTTGGCCACGACGATGGAGCCCTCGACACCGGCATTTTCGACGATCTGACGGATCGGCGCCTGAAGGGCGCGAAGGACGATCTTGATGCCGGCCTGAATGTCGGCATTGTCGCTTTCCAGATTGGCGACCGCCTTGGTGCAGCGCAGCAGAGCCGTGCCGCCACCGGGAACGATGCCTTCTTCAACCGCGGCGCGGGTTGCATTGAGCGCGTCATCGACACGGTCTTTGCGTTCCTTGACCTCGACTTCGGTGACGCCGCCGACGCGGATGACCGCAACACCGCCAGCCAGCTTGGCCAGACGCTCCTGCAGCTTTTCACGGTCGTAATCCGAGGTTGTGTCCTCGATCTGCGCCTTGATCTGAGCCACGCGGCCCTGGATGTCCTTCTTGGAGCCGGCGCCGTCGATGATGGTGGTTTCCTCCTTGGTGATGGAAACCCGCTTGGCGGTGCCCAGCATGTCGATGGTGACATTTTCGAGCTTGATGCCGAGGTCCTCGGAGATCACCTGGCCGCCGGTGAGAATGGCGATATCCTCCAGCATGGCCTTGCGGCGGTCGCCGAAGCCCGGGGCCTTGACGGCGGCAACCTTGAGCCCGCCACGCAGCTTGTTGACCACCAGGGTCGCGAGCGCCTCGCCCTCGATGTCCTCGGCGATGATCAAAAGCGGCTTGCCCGACTGCACCACGGCTTCCAGGATCGGCAGCATGGCCTGCAGGTTGGAGAGCTTCTTTTCGTGCAGGAGGATGTAGGGGTCCTCAAGATCGGTCACCATCTTGTCGGCATTGGTGATGAAGTACGGCGACAGGTACCCGCGATCGAACTGCATGCCCTCGACGACGTCCAGCTCGGTGTCCAGGCCCTTGGCCTCTTCAACCGTGATGACGCCTTCATTGCCGACCTTCTGCATCGCCTCGGCGATCATCTTGCCGACATCGGCATCGCCGTTGGCGGAGATGGTGCCGACCTGGGCGACCTCGTCGGAACTCTTGATCTTTTTCGAACGGCTTTCCAGCCGCTCGACCGCGGTGGTGACGGCCATTTCGACGCCGCGCCGCAGATCCATCGGGTTCATGCCCGCGGCCACGGCCTTGGTGCCCTCGCGAACGATCGACTGGGCGAGAATGGTCGCGGTGGTGGTGCCGTCGCCGGCAACATCGTTGGTTTTGGACGCAACCTCGCGCAGCATCTGGGCGCCCATGTTCTCGAACTTATCCTCAAGTTCGATTTCCTTGGCAACGGTCACGCCGTCCTTGGTCGAGCGCGGCGCGCCGAACGATTTGTCGAGGACGACATTGCGGCCCTTGGGCCCCAACGTCACCTTTACGGCGTTGGCGAGAATATCGACGCCCCTGAGCATGCTCTCACGCGCATCGGCGGCAAATTTGACTTCCTTGGCAGCCATTTCAGTTCAACCTTCTGTCTTGAAAAAATAATCGGACAACAAAAAACGCGTCTGGCGAAAGCCGGCGCGTCTTAGTCGATAATGCCCATAATGTCGGACTCTTTCATGATGAGAAGGTCCTTGCCATCGACGGTCACCTCGGTGCCCGACCATTTGCCGAACAAGATGGTGTCGCCTTTTTTGACGTCCAAGGCTTGCACCTTGCCATCATCGCCCCTGGCTCCGGGGCCGATGGAAATGACCTTGCCCTGGCTCGGTTTTTCCTTGGCGGTATCGGGAATGATGATGCCACCGGCGGTTTTTTCTTCTTCATCAAGGCGTTCTACGAGAACGCGATCATGCAGAGGACGAAAGCCCATGCCCTAGTCTCCTGAGTAATTGTCGGCCACAAACTGGCCATGAACGGGTGAATTTGCAAATGCTAGCACTCTTGGATGGTGAGTGCCAACACTCCGTCCGGACACATAGTTTGGCGGCCCGATACTGTCAAGGGGCGCGGCGTTTTTAGACTGGTTTGGTTGTGATTGCCCCGAACATGGTTAACGCCGGCGCTGCTTCCGATCACACGGCACCGGCCCTCTTTTATTTTTCCTGATGAAGTCTCACGCCATCCCACTCCCCCACCCGGCCACCCCCAGGATACAATCTATGGGGTGGCCGGGTGGGGGAGTGGGATGGCGTGAGACTTCATCAGGAAAAATAAAAGAGGGCCGGTGCCGATTTAAACAATAAGAAAATCCCCCTAGCTAGTGCAGGCAAAGGGTCCGCGGGCGGGGCGGAATACCAGATCAAGGACCCGGTTCTTGCGGGCGCCGGTCAGTTTCAACCGAACATATCCGCTTCCCCTATCGACAATCTCGGCGGTCATCTTGCGGCCCGATCCATCTTCGAGCCTCAGGCCGCTGCCCTCGACCCGCCAACTGCCGATCCGGTAGGCCTCGACGCAATCTGCGGTCAGCAAAAGGCCGTTGGAATGAAACATGTAGATGGTTCCGGGGCGGACCCCGGAGGCGATTTCGGCGCGCCAGATCCCGGCGGACATGAATTTGGCGATCGCGGCTGCGTCGGCGTCATCAAGGGGCGCCGAGCTCTCGGGAGGCGCGGTTTCATCGTCACCGGCGGCGGGTGGCGGCGGAGCGGGCGGTGTTGCCGGCAATCTGGCTGGTGGTGTCGCCCCGCCAATGCGCGGCGGCACGGGGCCGGATATAACCTTTTGGTTCCCCGCCGGGCCAAACGAGTCCGGAAGCGGGGTCTGCTCCACGGCTTCGCGCGGGCCTTGCGGCTCGGCGGTAGGCTCGGTGGTCGGGCCGACGCGGGCGAAGGGGGCGTCAACGCCTACCGATCCGGCCAGCCTCTGGCTCAGATCGGTGATGCGAAGCTCCATCTCGGCGCGCAGGCATTCGCCGACATCGCCCAGACCCAGGCAGCTGTTGCGTTGAATGAGCCAGTCGCGCTGGGTCCGCAATATCGACGGACGCATGTCACGAGGCACCGAACGGATAAGCTCGCGAAAAGCATCGCCCATGTCCAGATCCAGTTCGATCAGATCGGGGTCGGCGCATATGACCCGGGCCACCGGGCCTGATGGAATGGTGCAATCCACCGTCTGGGCCTGGACGCCGGTGCCAACGGCCATGACCAGTCCGGCCATGGCCAGGACAGATGCCAACTTGCCCGCGGGCGGCGTCAGGCGTGGGCCGCGGCATCGCTTTGCCGAGATCATGGGAAAGACCTTTCTCTGTCATTGGTCGAAAAACGGTAGACTGGATTGAGTTTTTGCCGGGTGGATTGTGAGTGTAGACGAGATGAATTGGACCTGAACATAGCCGATCCGGTTGTTCAGGTCCCGTTAAGGCTCACAGGATCAAGCCAAATAAGAGGGCCTATCGCAATCCTGACCGCCGCGAACACCAGTCGCGAACTTAAAGTCGAGATGGAGAAATATTATGGCGTCACGCAGCATCACCAAGATATCTCTGGCAGCCTTGATCCTGGCCGTATTGGCCGGTCAGGCCAGCGCCTCTTTTTTTACCAATCCTCGCCTTCTCAAGGGGCAAAGCAAGGCCGACATTTCCGCATGCGCCGGCGGTGAGCTTGTTGCCAGGACAAGCAAGGCCTGGACATACAGATCGGTTGGGTCGGCGTTTTATAAACATATCTGGCGCAACCGTCCGCCAAGGCTGTCCATTCCCGGCGGCGAGCACCGCGCCTCGGTCGGCTTTGTACCGCCGATCCTCCGCAAAAACCGGTGCGACGTCACTTTTCGCTTCAAGAACGGCGCTGTGTCCGGCGTAAATTTCAGCACCAATGTCCGCGGGACACAAGCTGAGTTCACCTGCGGTATCGTGACGGATTATTGTCTGCGGCGTTAGCGAACTTTCTATTCTAACGGAAACGGCCCCGGCCCGCTTCCCTCACCCGGCCACCCACGGGATCGTAGGCGTGGCCGGGTGGGGGGCGGTGCCATGTGATCGAAAATGCGATAGCGAACCCGTGGGTCAAACGGCGCTGGTTTCTGTCTCGACACCCCTGTTGACGCTGGAACCAGCACTGACTTGCTTGGCGGCCATCAATCCCGCGGCGGTCGGAGTGGTTTGGCATCTGGCCCAGGATTTTCGCTTGCGGTAGAGCGTCGAGGGGCTGACCTCAAGGAGCGCCGCGGCAAGAACGGTGTTGCCGCCGCAGACCTTGACCGCCCGTTCGATGATGTTCTTTTCCTCGAGCCACAGGGGCTGAACCTGGGCTTGCGGGCAACTTGGCTGGGCCAGGTCCGGGGTTAAGGTTTCACCTGTTCCCCACCGACCGGGCATTCGAATAACCACCGGATTGAACTGGTGGACGGGACATTGCGGGCCAACCGGCCGGCAAGGATGTGCCGGTTGGGAAAGAAGCGCTTGCAGCATCGCCTCGGTGACTTCACCTCCGGTGTTCATCACCACGACATTCTGCACCAGATTTTCAAGCTGCCGCACATTCCCCGGCCAGCCGTAAGTCTCCAGGACACTCAGGGCGCCTGCGTCAAACCCACTATAGGTTTTGCCCTCGCGGAGGGCGAAACGCTGCAAAAATGCCGATGCCAGCAGCCGGACATCTCCCTCCCGGTCCCGCAAGGGGGGCATATGTACCGGAATGACATGCAGCCGGTAGTAGAGATCTTCGCGGAAGCGGCCGGAGGAAACCTCTTCCAGAAGATTGCGGTTTGTGGCGCATACAAATCGAACATCGACCTCGCGCGCCCGCGCATCGCCCACTTTCTGCACCGTCGAGGTCTGGATGAACCGAAGCAGTTTTGTCTGCAGATCAAGATCCATCTCGCAAATTTCATCTAAGAACAGCGTGCCCCCATCGGCCAGAATCGCGGCGCCGTCCCGGTCCTCGGTGGCGCCGGTAAAGGCGCCGCGCACATGGCCGAAGATTTCGCTTTCGATGAGATCGCGCGGGATCGCCGAACAGTTGAGCGAGATCAGCGCCTTGCCGGCGCGTTTGGACCGGCGGTGTATGGCTTGAGCGTAAAGCTCCTTGCCGGTTCCGCTTTCACCGGTGATGAAGACGGTGGCATTGGACGGGGCGGCCACCGCGATGGTCTTGTAGATGATCTGCATCGCCGGCGAGGTGCCGATGAAGCCATTGGCAGCGCCGCTGTCGGAGATTTTTTCGCTAATTTCGGCTGCCGCCGTTGAAGACCGGACAATCGTCATATGACCGATGGCATGGCGAATTTTTTCGCGATTGAGCGGCTTGATCAGGACATCGGTGGCGCCGGCCCGCACCGCATCGACCGCGGTATCGAGCGAGCTTTGCACCGCGACCGCAAGGATGGTGGTTTCGGGCAGCTTCTGCCGCAAGGCGGTGACCAGATCGTGGCCCGGGATGTCGCTGAGCTCAAGGTCGAGAATTATGAGGTTTGGTTGGTGGATTTGAGCGGCGTCAAGGGCCTCGCGCCCGGTGCAGGCGAGGTGGATACTGGTCGGTTTGGAAACCAGAGCATCCAGATAGCCCTTATAAATACGCCTCAGGGACCGGCTTTGCTCGGCGATCAACACGACATATGGAACCGCATCGGCGGATGAAATCTTCGTGCCCAAAACCGCCCCGCTTGAGTACCAAACTCGTTTGTGCACATAAAGACAAGACAGGGTTAACGAAAAGTTAACGTAATAGTAAAACGCTAAAGTATAGGTGCGTCCCTTGCGGTTGTAGTCAGGTGGCGAACACAACAACGAGTGCGACGACCTTGGAATACAGGGTCAGATTGATCAGCATTCTCAAAAGACCTCGATTGTCCGGGGCGGTAACATTCAGCCAGTCGCAAACCAGATCACCGGGCTTCAGTGGCCAGAGCCACGGCCCGCGCAACGCCGGGGCCCGAACGATTTCGATTTCCTCGCCCCGATAAACCGGCGAGCCGGCATTCCAGTCGACAATTTCCCGGCCCCTTCCGGGGAACGCATCGTGGGCATGAATGTTCATTTGGCCTACCTCCTCAGCCATTGGGCAATCCGGTCCATGGCGTCCTGCAGTTGCGCGGGGTCGCGCTGGAAACAGATACGGACAAAACCCTCGCCGCCAGGGCCAAAGGCGCTGCCGGGCGCAACCCCGATGCCGATTTCGTCGATCAGCCGAAATGCCAGGGACCGCGAATGAGGTTCACCCGCAATGCCGAAAAACCCGTAAAATCCCCCATCAGGGGAAGCGTAACGCAGGCGGTTGGAGCTGGAAAGAGCCTCGCTGACGATTTGCCGCCCCTGGATCGCTTGCGCCACCTGCGCGGCAATGAAAGCCTCGCCCTCCTCAAGCGCCGTCACGCAGGCCCGCTGCATGAATTTCGCCACGCCCGAGGTGCTGTACTGGATCATGTTCTCGATGACCTGCCCAAGCTCGGGGGCCGCCGCAATCCACCCCACCCGCCAGCCGGTCATGGCCCAGTTCTTGGAAAAAGTGTTGGTGAACAAGATTTTGTCGCCAGGTTCGACTTCATGCCAGAAGCTTGGGCTTGGCCCGTCGCCGAAATAAAACCGCGAATAGACCTCGTCGGCGATGAGCCACAGGTCGCGGGCGCGGGCAAAGGCGATAACCTCGGCCATTTCCTCCTGGCTCATGACCCAGCCCGTCGGGTTGCCCGGAGAGATGATGAATATCGCCTTGGTTCTTGGCCCGACCGCATCAAAAAGCCGAGCGATATCAAGTTGCCAGCCCTTGTCGCCAAAGTCGATGGGCACCTCGACAGGCACGGCGCCTTGCGCGCGCACCGCGGCGGGAAAGTTCGGCCAGGCGGGGGAGGGCAAAACGATTTCATCGCCCTTGGTGGCCACGGCGCGCACCGCCATCTGGATCGCCTGCATGCCCGAACCGGTGACATGGAACATTTCGGGGTCGAAGCGGCCGCCGAACTGCCGCTGGTGGAATTTGGCCAGGGCGTGGCGCAATTCGGCGAGCCCTCGCTGTTCGGTATAAAACGTCTCCCCCGCCGCCATGGAGCGGGCCGCTTCGGCGACGATGAAATCGGGGGTCGGCAGATGGCCCTCGCCGACCCACAGCGGAATAAGGCCCGGTCGCCCGGCGCCATATTTGACCACTTCGACAATGCCGCTTTCCGGCAACGCCCGCGCCTCGGCGCTCAGAGCGGTCTGAAGGCGCTGTGCGGGATCGGTAAGTAGGCTCAAATCGAAAGTTCCCTATTGGTGGAGATCGCTTTGGAGCCGTCTTAGGCCGATAACCTCAGAACCCGAAGCGCCGATGCGCGCGATGGCTTTGGCGAGCGGTTCCTCGGCCACCGCCATGTGGTGGGCGTTGGCATGGAGCAACATCTCCGGGCCGGTCATGATCCCCAGATGGCCGCGCCAGAAGACCAGATCGCCGCGCCGCAATCCATCGGGACTTTCGCCTCCCCCGGTGTCGGAGATTGGCAAGGGGGCACCCAGTGTCAGCTGCATGTCGCTGTCGCGCGGGGCGGCGACACCAGTGGCGGCCAGGGCGAGTTGCACCAGGGCCGAACAGTCCAGCCCGATGCTGCTGCGCCCCCCCCACAGATAGGGCGTGCCGACAAACCGCTCCGCCACCGCCACATAGTCGGGCTCGGCGTGGTCCATCTCCACCACATGGCCGCTGGCGATATATCCCCCGCCGGGGATTTCGCAGAACCCGTCTTTTCGCCCCAGGACGGAAAGGCGCGACCCCAGGCTCAAGAGACCCCGTGGCGGCACCTTGAGGTCCGGTTTTGGATACAGATACGTTCGAAGCGCGCCGACCTTGTGGCTTTTTTCAGGCGCCGGGCCCCCAAGCGCCGAGGCGCGCAGATAGCCGATATAGTCATCGGTGCCGATCTGCACCCAGGCCCAGCCGTCGCGCTCCTCGTAAACGGAAACCTGCTCGCCAAAGAGCGCCTGGGTCACCAGGCCGGCGCCGGGATCGGGCTCGGCCCGCAACGCCACGACATCGGCGATAATCTCCATGGCCCAAGGGTCGACATAGCGTGCCGCAGCGACAACGTGCCGCAGCGAGGTCGATGCCAGATCGGACCGATACGGGGCAATACGCGGATCTGGGCGGGGGGCGGACGGTGCCAGGGTCATGTTCCTATCCCCTCAAGACGTCAGCCGATAGGCGTTGCGCATCAGGTTCTCGGCCAGACGGTCAAGATAGAGCGTACCTTCCACGGTGCGCTGTATCAACACATTGCGTTTGTCATTCACATCGCGCCGGCGGGCGCACAGGCCCATCGCCCCCAGGGTCGTCAGCGCCCGGGTGATGACCGGCTTGGTGACGCCGAGCTTTTCGGCCAGCCCGCGCACGGTGTGGGGTGGCGTTTGCAAATAAATGGTGAGCAGGATGGCCAACTGGCGGGCGGAAAGATCGGCGTCGGCGTCGCGCACGGTGTCGAGCGCGACGTGATGCCAGAAATGCAGCGCCCCTTGCGGGTTCGGCTCGTTGGCCATGGATCCACGGTTTTCGTAGTTTCGTTACGGTACCGTTTCATTTAAGCGCCCCCGGGCGGGCACTGCAAGTTGATAGATTGGTTTTGGTTTATTCGTTGATGAAGTCTCACGCCGTCCTGGTTTATTCGTTGATGAAGTCTCACGCCGTCCCGCTCCCCCACCCGGCCACCCACAGGATACAATCTCATGGGTGGCCGGGTGGGGGAGCGGGACGGCGTGAGACTTCATCAACGAAAAAACCAGGACGGCGAGACTTCATCAACGAATAAACCGCGCCCGGATCAGCGCATCGAGGGCGCGGATGCATTGGGCCTCGCCGCCCTTGGGGCCGTGGGGCCGGGTTTCGGGCGCCCAGCCGAAAACATCGAAATGGACCCAGGTTTTGGCTGCCTTGACAAAGCGGCCCAAAAAGAGCGCCGCGGCGATCGAACCGGCGAACGGTTTGCCCGGCGCATTGTTCACATCACTGATATCGCCATCGACCCAGGTGTCGTAGGGCGCCCACAGCGGCAGCCGCCAGGCCGGATCGGCGGTGGCGGCGGCGGACGCATCGAAGGTCGCGGCGAAGCTGTCGTCACGGGTGTAATATGGCGGCAGGTCCGGCCCCAGGGCGATGCGGGCGGCGCCGGTCAGGGTGGCCATGTCGATCAGAAGATCGGGTGCCTCCTCGTCGGCAAGCGTCAGGGCGTCGGCCAGGATCAGCCGGCCCTCCGCGTCGGTATTGGCGACCTCGACGCTGAGCCCCTTGCGCGAGGCCAGGACATCGCCGGGCCGGAAGGCCGAGCCTGAAACGACGTTTTCGACAGCGGGAATAAGCACCCGCAAGCTGATCGGCGCACCCGCATCCATCAGCATCAACGCCAGTCCGAGCACGTTGGCGGCGCCGGCCATGTCCTTTTTCATCAGCAACATGCCTGCCGCCGGTTTCAGGTCGAGCCCACCGGTATCAAAGGCGACGCCCTTGCCGACCAGGGTAACTTTGGGCGCATCCGCGTCACCCCACCGAAGGTCGATCAGCCGTGGTGCCCGCGGGCTTGCCCGGCCCACGGCGTGAATGAGCGGAAACCCCCGATCGAGCAGATCGTCGCCGACGATGACCGAGATTTTTGCGTTGTGGCGTGACGCCAGCTGGCGGGCGGCGGCTTCGATTTCCGCCGGCCCCATGTCGTTCGCCGGGGTGTTGATGAGATCCCGCGTCCAGGTGATCCCGCGAGCCAGCCGCTGGCTTTGCGCCAAAACCCCGGCGTCCGGCAGGACCAGGACGGCGCGTTTCCCTTTTGCCTTCCGGTAGCGGGTGAAACGATAGGCGCCCATGGTCCAGCCGAGCGCGGCCAGAACCGGGTCGCAAGGCGTATCGGCCAGATGATAGATGCCCCTGGGCAGTGTCCGGGCAATGGCGCCAAGCGACAGTGGGCCAAAGGGGTCGTTCGCCTTGGCCGCCGCCACGACCACAGATGCGATCCTGCCGCTTTGATCGGGTAGGAGCAAGGTGTCCGGAGGCCCGGCATTCAGCGCCGCCGCAAAGGTCCGGGCGGCGTCACCGAGGCTGGCTATTACCGTCTCGCGGTCGCCGGCGCCAACCACATGGATGGCGATGCTGTCCTGGGGCACCGGGCCGCCGGCGAGGGGTATTGTGTCGTCATTCATACAGAACTGGCCCTGGTTAGGCGGCGCGCCGATACATTTTCAAAGCCGGCCGGTCTCGCGATAATAGCGTTCCGCGCCGGGATGCAAGGGGATGGATATGCCGTCGATTGCGGTTTGCAGTTGAATAAGCCGGCCCTTGACGTGGCCCAGATCGATATGGGCCCGGTTGCCGGGGCGCCACAGGGCGGCGGTGATATCGTAGATAAGTCCGGCATCAGCCCTGGTGGTGGTAACGAACAGCGCCTTGACCGAAAGGGTGGCAACCTCGCTGATGCCGGCATAGGTATCGGCGGTGATGGCGTAAGGTACAAAGAACGCGCTGTTTTTCGCCAGGGCCTCCGCCGGCGGTCCGGCAATCGGTACGATGTCGATGAGGCCGCGGTCGGCAAGGTCGGTCACCACGTTTGAAGGGGTGCCGGCGATGAGGAAAAATGCATCCAAAGTGCCGGCTATGAGCCGGTCGGCGGCATTGGAGACCTCGATCTCCTCAACCGCCATATCGGTGCGCGTGAGGCCGAAGGCCTCAAGGATGAGCAGGGCGTCCGCCTGGGTGCCCGATCCCGTCCGGTCGATGGAAACCCGCCGCCCGCGCAAATCCGCCACCGAGCGGATCTTTGCTGTTTTTGCCGTGACCAGTTGTACGGCTTCGGGATAAAGGGCGGCGATGGCGCGCAAAGATTTGACCGGCTCGCCGGCGAACATGGCCTGGCCGCGATAGGCCCAGTCGGCAATGTCGGCCTGAACGAAAGCGGCATCGGCGCTTGACGACATCAGGGCGCGGACATTGGCGGTTGAGCCTTGCGAGGATTTGACCGCCGCCAAAAGGCCCCGGACCCCGCAGCGGTCCCGGGGCCCACACGGCTCGGCACCCGGCGGTTCGGAAATGATGGCGGCGATGGTTTCGCCGACGGGGAAATAGGTTCCCGCCGTTGAGCCGGTGACGATCTGGAAGAAGCGTATATCCGCCGGGCCAAGGTTGGAGGCGGGCGGCGCGCGCCAGGCCAGATAGGCTCCGATAATCGTCGCCAGCAAGACCACGCCGATGGCCAGCCCGCCTTGCGACACCTTGACTTTGCGAAACCGGGCCGCGCGCATTCTGGCGGCCTGACCGAGGCTTTGAACGCGGGCGCGGCGGGTGTCTTTTTCCAAAGGCGTGGGGTCCTCGGACATGGGCTCGGTCTTTTAACCTTTTGCGGCGCGGGGGGGAGTTGGCGCGCATACTCATGTTTAGCGCATTTATACCTGCAAATGGAACCTTAGGCCTGCGATCGGGCGGGTGCCGAGCGGGATGCGGTGGGCAGGGGAATTTCCTCTGCATGGGGGAAAAAACGGCAGAAACCTTATGGTTAAGTGTTTGTTGATCCATATGATGCAATGTGCGGCCAGGTATTAGTGTGACGGCAGGACGTCTGGTGACATGGTTTTGGTACAAACATCGGCAAGACTTTTGAAACGAAGCACCTCGACACTGCTTCTGGTTATCGCGGTAACTCTGCTCGCGGGGTGCGCCAGCAAAAAAGCCGTAGCGCCGCTGTCGATGGCCAGCACCGAACCGATGACCAAAGGCGCCGCCCTGGCCGAAGCGCAGGCCCTGAACACGGCGTTTAAGAAAAATCCCGACGATGTCCCCACGGCACTGGCGTTTGCCCGTTCTCTTGAGGGCATGGGCTCGAAAAAAGAGGCGGTCGCGGTCCTGGCGACGACGGCTGACCGTCAGCCGCGCGACAAATTGATCATGGCGGCCTATGGCAAGTCCCTGCTGAGTGTCGGCCGGCCAAACGAAGCTGCCAGGGTTCTCAAACGCGCCAGAGCGCTCGACAAGAATGATTGGCGCATCGTATCGGCCCTGGGTCTTGCCCACGATCAGATGAAACGCTACGGCGAAGCCCGGAAGTTCTATGCCAGCGCCGCCAAGCTGGCCCCCGGCGAGGCGTCGATCCATAACAATATCGGTCTGTCCTATGCCCTCGACAAGGATCTGGCTTCCGCCGAGAAAGCTCTCAGAATCGCTACCGCCATGAAAGGCGCCGAACCGCGCATTCGCCAGAACCTTGCCCTGGTGGTCGGCCTTCAGGGCCGCTTTGAAGAGGCAAAAAAGATCGCCAGCATGGACCTGCCCAAGGACGAGGCGGAGCAGAATACCGCCTACCTTCGCGCCATGCTGGCCGAACCCAACGCCTGGCGGCAACTGGCTGAGGTCGGTGGCGACACGCCGGCATCAAAGCGCCCGCACAATAACGCGATTGCAAGTGTTCCGAAGCTCAAGCCGGCCGTTGGCACCGCGAATGGGTCGGTCGGCGGGCCGCTGATCGTCATCAAATCCAGTGAGATGGCCCCTGAAAACGTTGTGATGTCCGACCCCTTGCGCGGGCCCCTGCCGGCTGGCCCGTCGCTGGAGTGGCCGATGGAATTGTTCGACAAAAAGCCCCGCAACAAGAACAATGAGGTCGTGGTCGCGGCAAAAGTCCTTGTCGGCCATCGCCGCCTCAAAAGTGGCGGCGTTCCCGATTAGCGCCGGGCAGCGCTTGCTGCCTGAGCGCTTCCGTCAAAGACGATCACGCTCTAGCCACAGAGAAATCATCTTGGAGGTTTGGTCGCCATCTCGGCGGCAACAGCGCCGATGATCAACAACGCGCCAAGGATCTCGGCCCCGCCGAAGGGCTCGTCGGTGAGCCAGACCGCGGTAAAGATGCCAAAGGCGATTTCACCGCATAGCAAAATTCCGACGCGGCCCGGGCTAAGCAGGCCCGCCCCCCACATGGTCAGGACCAGGGCCGGTAAATTGACGGCAATTGCAAAGATCAATCCGGCGGCGAAAACCTTTGGATCCCAGGCCGGTGGAGGCGGGAGCGGCCCATCCAGCGTCAGTAGCGCGATAATGAGGGCCGAACTCACCGTGGCCCCCACGGTCATCGACAAGGTCGCCTCCCACACCCAGGTGCTTTTGGCCCTGGCCAGTTCCAGGCAGCCATAGGCCCAGGCCAGACCTCCCCCAAGCGCCATCCAGTCGCCCAGGTTGTGGGGAAGGGGCAGCCCCTGCTCAAAGCCCAGAATGACCAGGCTGCCCGATAGGCCAAGCAGCAGCGCAGCGATGCGGTTGCCGGTGAGACGCTCCTTGAGCATGAGGACACCAAAGATCGTCCCCCACACCGGGGTCAGGTAGAACAGCAACAAGGTACGCACCACATCGGTGAGCAAAAGCGCATTGGCGTAAAGGGCAAAACCAAGACCGGTGAAAACCCCACCCAGCAGAATTGGCCGCCAGTTGATTGCCAGGCTGCGCCAGCGCAGCGGGGCAACCGGCAGCAAGGCCACCGCGGCGACGCCAAAAATGAACAGACTTGCCAACCCACCGCCAAACCCGTTCGCCTCAAGGTAGCGGGTGGGGATCCAGAACACTCCGAAAATCAGCCCGGCGAGCCCGACCCCGAGCGAAGGCAGAAGGAGATGGCGGCCGGTCATGGCCACCGCGGGGTCGCGGGCGAACGGAAGCCGGCCATATCGCTTGAATGCTGGCCGCTTGAATATTGGCCGTTGGCGTGCTGGGCCGGTTTGATCAGGTGGTTTTCTCCATTTTACGCATGGGTCCGCGTTTTCCGCGGATCGTAGAAGGGCAGGGTTTCAACCCTTGCCGAACATGACAGATCGTCGCCTTCGACCTGAAGCTGGGTTCCTGGAGCCGTATATTCGGGCTTGATATGGGCCAGGGCCAGGGATTTGTTCATCCGGTGCGACCAGACCGGAGAATTGACGATGCCGACTTCAGCGCCGTTGATCTCCAACTTCTCGCCGCCGGCGGCGGCTTCGGTGTGGTCCAGAACCAGGCCAACGACCTTGACTTTCTCCTGGCCCTCCAGGGCCAGCACCGCGGCTTTGCCGCGAAAATCGGCTTTCCCGCGGTGTACCGCCCAGCCCAGGCCGACCTCCCAGGGGGAGTTTTGGGTCGTCATGTCGTATGGGTAGAACAAAAGTCCCGCTTCAACGCGGATTTTGTCAAGACAGTTGAACGAACACGGCACGATGCCGGCGCGTTTGCCTTTTTCCAGGATATTGTCCCAGATGTCGCCGATCACATCAGCGCCGGCAAAGATTTCATAGCCCCGTTCGCCGGAATACCCGGTGCGCGAGATGGTGCATTTGTGGCCGAACACTTCAGTTGGCTTTTGGTGAAAATAGGCCAGGGCGGGCAAATCGAGCGGGGTATGCTGGTCCAGGAACGCCACCGCCTTGGGGCCTTGCAGCGAAATATCATGCAGGAAATCGTCGAACTCGACATCGACGTTTTTGCCTGAAGCGGTTTCGGTCAGCCGTTCCATGGTTTGCCCCGAGCCATGCACGACCAGCCAGTGGTCGGGGCCTTCATGGGCGATGATCGCGTCATCGCAAATCCGGCCCTTATCGTTCAGGATCGGACCGTAGGCGGACATGCCCACCGGGATCCTGGTCATATCCCGGGTGATGATGTGGTCGACGACGGCGGCGGCATCGGTCCCGCGGACATGAACCTTGCGTAAGCCCGATACATCGAACAGACCGGCCGCCTCGCGCACCGCGTCATGTTCGTCGCAAGGGTCGGTGTCGTAGCTCCAGGCCGCCCCCATGCCGTTCCAGTCTTCAAGGGCCGAGCCGAGGGCCCGGTGCCGGCCGGCCAGCGCGGATGTTCTGCTACTTTCGGTCATTTTGTCCTCCCATGGATGGTGCTCAGTTGAAGTGCCGTTCGAGCGCTTCGGTCAGCTCGAACAGATCGATGGTGGCGCCATAGGTGGCGACATTGAAAATCGGCGCATCGGGGTCGGTGTTGATGGCGATGATGGTATCGACATGTTTCATGCCGAACTGATGCTGGACGGCACCGGAAATTCCCAAGGCGATGTAAAGTTTGCAATTGGAGGCCACCTTGCCCGACTGGCCGACCTGATGAGGCTTGGCCAGCCAGCCGGCATCGACAATGGGGCGGGAGCAGCCAAAGGTCGCGCCGAGGCGTTTCGACAGCTCGGCGAAGCGGGGCAGATTGTCCTGGTCCTGAATGCCGCGGCCGACGGATAGAATGAATTCGGCCCTGGAGATGTCGATATCGGACGGCGGTGCCTCTTGATACTCCACATGGGTCGCAACCCTCTTGAGCCCCGACAAATCCATCTCCAGCATTTTTATCGGTGCTGTTCGGTGGCCTTCGGGCGGCGCAAAGGTGGCTCCCCGCAAGGTCAGTGTGACGCAGGCCTTGCCCGGAAAACCAAGCTCCAGATTGACCTTGTTGCCGTAGGCGGATCGGGTGGCGACGAGGTCGCCATTGTCCATTTCCAGGGCAAACACATCGGCGGCGAAACCGCAGCCCAGCCGGGCGGCGATGGCGGCCGCGTAGGCCATGCCGCTGATCGTGTGGCCAACCAAAATCGCCCGTGGGCGCATTTCGGTGCCTACCCGAACGGCGATCTCCTCGTAAAGCTCGGCGCTGAAATGGTCCGAGGCGGTTTTGACCGCGAGGATGTCGCTGACCCCGGCCTGATTGATCTGTTTTGCCAGGGCCGGGGCCTGGGCGCCAATCACCACCACGCAGACCGGCGCGTTCAGCTTTTGGTTGAGTTTGACGGCGGCGCCGATCATCTCGCCGGTGATCTCGCGCATTTGGCCGTTGATATGCTCGGCGATGATGAGAAATCCGGCCATTACCGTTCTCCCTGCCATTACCGTTCTCCCTGACTGTCGCGAATGATGTCGGCGATGGCGGCGGCGATCTCGGCGGCGCTGCCCTCCAGCATCTGCGCCTTTTGCTGCTCGGGCGTGTACATCCGGCGGATCACATAACCGCCGGAGCCATCGACCACGCCGCTGCCGTCCAGCACTTCGAGGGGTTTTTTCTTCGCCTGCTTGATCATGCGCATGGTCGCATAACGCGGGGGGGAGCCGCCGGTCTGGATGGTCAGCACCGCCGGGCTCGGCATCTTGAACACATGCCGCACCCCGCCTTCCAGCTCCCGCGTCACCACAAGAGCATCGGTGCCATTCCAGTCCAGCTCGATCACGCCTACGCCAAGGGGCAGACCGAGAATACGCGCCAGCGCCGTGCCGGTCGCGCCATGGGCAAAATCGCCGGACTGTACGCCGCACAAGATCAGATCGGCGTTCTCCTTTACCGCAACCCCGGCGATGGCGCGGGCGATGGTGATCGGATCGGCACCGGTCAGATCGTCGCTCCAGATGCGCACCGCCCGGGCGGCGCCCTTGGCCAGCACCTTGGCCAAAGTGGCGCCGGCCCCGCGGGGTCCGACAGTGACGGCCACGACCTCGCCACCACCCAGTTTGTCGGCCAAGACAAGCGCCTCCTCCAGAGCGGCGTCATCCCATTCGTTGAGGGCATGTTCGAGGTATTCAGCACCGATATCCCTGCCAGTGGCGGTAAATTCGTATTCATCGCCCAACAGGGCGGCATGTTTGACCGCCACCAGGATGCGCAAACCGTCCCTGGCCGGGGGGGCATAGGTGTCAAACGATGCCGGGACAACCGGTTGGGGGGCCTCCCATTGCATCCGATTGATGCTGGTGACCGGGCCGGGGCCCTCGTCCTCCACCACCACGGGCGTCGCCGGCGCCGGCGTTTTGGCAACCGGCACGGGCTCGGGTTCGGGGCTTGACGCTTCCGGTGTCCTGGCTGATGGCATGTCCACGGCGATGGCGCCCAGGCGAGCGGCAAGCACGTCGTCCAGCCTGGCGGCGACAACATCGGCGACACGGTTGGCGACCGCATCGGCGATGCGTTCGGCCAGGACGGGCAGATCCTCGGTCGAGATCGCCTCCAGTTGAACCGCCTGCGCCACCAGTTCGGCAAGGTCCTCGACGACGAATTCGGTTTGGTGTCCGCTGGTCTTGCGCGCATCCTCAAACATGGTCAGATCCTTTGGGCAGCAGGTGACGAAGCTGTCGATGCCGCCCAGAGCGGCCGCTTCGCGCATGCGGTTTTCGGCGGGTTTTTCGGCGCCGGGCCGGTCGGGGATCCAGATGCGTCCGCCACCGGCCCCGCAGCAGAACGAGTTGGCGCGGTTGCGGGGCATTTCGACAAGGTCGCAACCGGTGGCCCGCAGCACCGCCCGGGGGGCCTCGTAGCCGCCATTGAGGCGGCCAAGATGACAGGGGTCGTGGAAGGTGACGCGTTTTTTCAGTGGCGTTTTGACCGTGAGGCGCCGTTCGTCGAGCAGTTCGGCCAGAAGGGCCGAATAGTGCTCGATCGGGGCGATGTCGCCGAATTCGGGGTATTCGTTCTTCAAGGTGTTGTAGCTGTGCGGATCGGTGGTGATGATGCGGCTGAAGGGCTTGGCCTGGGCCATCGCGCCAAGGTTGGCCTCCGCCAGGGTTTCGAACAATCCCTCCTCGCCCACCCGGCGCACATCGTTGCCGGCATTGCGCTCGCCTTCATGAAGCAGGGCAAAATCGACATTGGCGGCCCGGAGCAGCCGAGCCACGGTGCGGCTGACCTTCTGGTTGCGAGGATCGAACGCGGCGTAGTCGCCGACAAACCACAGAATTTCCGCCGGCTGATCGCGGATATCCTTGATGGGAAAGTCCAGCTCGCGGGTCCAGGCGGCGCGCGATTTGGAGCTTTCACCAAAGCTGTTGCCGGTATTGCCGATGGTATCGAGCGTCGATTGCATAAGCGGATCCATCTCGCCGCGCTCGACCAGCTGGCGGCGCAAGGCCACGATCATCGTCGGGTGCTCGATGCCGACCGGGCAGATGTCCATGCAGGCGCCGCATGTCCGGCACGACCAGATCGTTTCGGCATCCAGAACATCGCCGACAAGCGCGATGCCGTCGGTTTTATGTCCCTGGGTCTGGTCGGCGTGATGGCGCAGATCGAGGATGAAATCGCGCGGGCTTAGCGGGTAGCCGGTGGCCCGCGCCGGGCAGGCCTGGTGACAGCGGCCGCATTTGGTGCAGGCGTCGAAATTGAGCAGGTCTTTCCAGGAAAACCCGCTGATATTCGATATTCCGGCGGTGCCGGCGTCGGTTTCGCGCGGCAGGCGCGCCAGGGATTTGGCGTCGCGAACCGCGAGCGAGCCGATGACGGCCACAATGTGCTTGGCCTTGTACCAGGGGATGGCGGCGGTGAAAGCCAGCGCCAGCCCCCCGTGGATCCACCAATTGGCACCTCGGATGGCGGCGGCGGTTTCAATCTTCATGCCCATGGCGGCAAAAAGGTTGGCCAGGCCGTTGCCGACCGGCGACCAGGCGGCCCATTCGGGCCGGTCCATCAGGATGCGGACCCCCTCCAGGGTAAAACCGGTCAGTTGGATCACGAGCAGGACAATCAGAAAGGCCCAGTCCTCGAGGCGCCAGATCTTGGCGACCGGGCGCAGGTCGGTTTCCCCCCGATAGGCGCGGACATAGTCCAGCTTGGCCAGATGAAAACCCGCCCGCCGCACCATCATGAGAACAATGCCGGCGGTGAGGGCAAGGTGCCCAAGGTCAAGGATCAGGCTGAACCCAAGATAAAAGTCGCCCCGCCAGAAGCGGATCCCGAACAGCGGCCACAGCAGATCATATTCAAGCGTGATGATGGCGGTGCCCAGCGCCGCCAAGGCAAAGCCGAAAAATATCCCCATATGGGCGATGCCGGCATAAAGGTCGCGCCGCACTAGCGTGGCATGGCTGAGGACATCGCGGACCATGGCGCGGGCGCCGGCGCGAATATCGAGCCGGACAGGCAGCGCCGTCCCGCGCCGGTATTTGGCCACATGCCGCCAGCAGCCCCATATAAAAACGCCAATGGCGGCGAACCCGAGCACATAGAAGGTTGCGATGCCGGTAGAACCAAGTGACCAGAAGAGTTCGCGGGTTTCCAATTGCCGGCCGCCTGCCGTTGGAGTTTAAACTGTCCTCATGGCGAAATTCGCCTTGCCCCGGCCCAGGGCCGCGACAAGGGAATTGCTCAAGGGTAGCGTCGGAGCCGAAATTTCAGCCAAGCACCTCGCGATCGCCAATCTTGGGGTAGGTCTCATGTCCCCAGACCTGACGTTCGCGGATCCACGGCTGGGCCAATTGCGGGTTGGCGGATTCAAATTCGCGGGCGATCCGATGGCCGGAGAAGATTGCATCGGCGAGCAGTCCGGGCGCGTAGCAATCACCGGCGGCGTAGATGCCGGTAATGTCGTTGCCGGCCCATTCGCTTTTGCGGGATTTGAGTTCGCGGAACAGGCCGTCGTTGGGCACCCGCCCGGTCACCGCGATCAGGGTATCGAATTTCATTGCGATGACATCGGTGCCGGCCCGGCGCGGCATCCGGCCCGGTGTGGGGCCGGCATCGCGTTTATAGCCGTCGCGGTACAGATAGTAGATCACCGCTTCGTTGGGCTTGATTTGCTCGGCCCAGTGCAGGGTTTTTTCGTGAATGTCCTTTTCATACATCATGCGATGCAGGTTCGGCGCCTCCAGGGTGAAATGGGTGTATGGGGCGACGGAGCCCAGCGAGGTGACGATGTTCACCGTCTTGCCCTGGTCGACCATCATCTCGGCCATGGAAATGCCGGTGAAATAACCGTCGCAGTCAAGGATCAGCACATTGTCGCCGACCGCCTTGCCCTGGAAAACCTGCTCTGGGGTGCAGATGTCCGGCCGGGAGGCGTCCAGTCCGGGGATCGGATCATGGGTGACCGAGTTCAGACCATTGGTCGACCAATGGGATCCGGTGGCGATCACCACTTTTTCAGCGCCGTATTCCAGGACATCGTCGGCGGTCATCTCTCCGACGCCGATATGGACTTCGACATTTTTCAACTTGTCGAGCTGGATCTGGCGATAGGTGGTGATCCGGCCCCATTCGGACAGGCCCGGATAGCGCATGATGTTCTTGACGCAGCCACCGATTTCGCCGGAGGCCTCGCGCAAATGGACATCGTAGCCGCGCTCGCCGAGCACCCTTGCGGCCTCCATGCCGGCAGGGCCGGCGCCGACGACCAGGACCGAATCCTCCGATTTGGTCTTGGTGAAGATTTCGGGGTGCCAGCCACGGCGATATTCCTCGTTGGCGGTGGCGTTCTGGGTGCAGACCATGGGCGGTCCGCCGATTTCCCACCGCGAGATGCAGACATTGCAGCCGATGCACTCGCGCACGTCCTCGACCCGGCCCTCGTCGATCTTGTTGGGCAGGTAGGGGTCGGCGATCGAGGGGCGGGCGGCGCCGATGATGTCAAGCTGGCCGCTGGCGATGCGCTGGGCCATATCGTCGGCGCTGGTTTCGCGGCTGACGCCGAGCACCGGGATCTTGCTCAGTTTCTTGACCTCGTTGGTCCAGGCCCGCTGATGGCCGGCCTTGTAAAAACGCGATGGCCCGGCATCCTCGCCCCACTCGGCGATATCGCCGATATTCACGTCCCACACATCGAGCACGTCTTCGCTGGCGATAAGCTCGACGAATTTCAGGCCGTCGTCGCCGACCTCCAGACCGCCCGGGCCGTAGAGCGTGTCGATGGCCAGGCGGGTGGCGATGGCGCAATTGTCGCCGACGGCCTTTTTCACCGCCGCAAGGGTTTCAAGCCAGAACCGCGCCCGGTTCTTGAACGAGCCGCCATACCCATCGGTGCGTTTGTTGTAGTAGGGAGATAAAAACTGCAAGGGCAGGTAGGAGTGGCCGCCATAGACATAGACAATATCGAACCCGGCCTGTTCGGCCCGCTTTGCCCCCTCCACGTAAAGGTTGATCAGGCCCTTGATGTCGTCCTCGTCGGCCTCGTGGGTATAGGTCAGATATTCGAATTCCGACGCCGTGGAGCCGGGGCCGCGCGGCACCGCCCGTGACTCCAGATTGGGAGCATGAGCGCCGCCGTACCACATCTCGATGCCGCCAAGGCAGCCATGCTTGTGCAACTCATCGTTCATGTGGCGCAGGTTGATGACATCGCCCTGATCCCAGATTCGCGCCGAAACCCGGTGGGTGTCGTCGGATTCAGGGCTGATCGAGCAGTATTCCGTGCAGCATGCCCCCCAGCCGCCTTCGGCCTTCATGGCCCGGTTCGCCGCCTGGGTTCCCGGTTTTTCCGAGCCGGCACCGATACAGTGCGGTACCTGATAGAACCGATTCTTCATGGTTTTTGGACCAATCTGGATGGGCTCGAAAAGGATATCGTGTTTCGGATCGCGTGGCATGAAATCTCCTCCCTAACAGCCATATTCGGCTGATTTCCGCTGTATCTCAGCGTTCTTTAGAGCCCAAGGCCGATCGTCCTGTTCCGGACGCGATACGAAGCATTGAGCATTGCGCAAAACCAATGCAGACCAATTAGGCTGGAAATTTCCGAGCCTCGCAAAGAATGGTACAAACCAATATATTTTGCCAACACCAATTTAGACAAGTCAATCAAAAATGGTATGTTTTCCATGCGTCCATGGCTTCAGAACCGCTTACGGACCATGGCCGAGGGTTTTCCTCCACCCCAAGCGGGGCGGAGGTGGTTCGCAACGCGTTCTGCCAGCCGTGAAAAGCGCTCCTAGCCCGGTGTTAGGCGCCAAGCGCCTCGGCCGGCAGGGCGGCGCAAGCCTGGAAATCCAATGTGCCGCCGTCGTCCGGCAGGTTGGACAGGCGCCGGCAAATGCCCTAGTTTCGATTTGATGGGTTGAAGTCTTGGAATTTGGTCTACCAGTACGGGCGCAACCGGTATCGAGCCCATCAAAAAGGTCAGGAATTGGTCTTAAGTCGGGCCGATTTGAAAATGAGGTGTTGATATGGGAAACATCGCGGACGACCATGGTCGCGGACATTTCAGGCATGGAAGTCGCGGACATTTGGGGCCTGGGATTTTTTGAGGAATAGGTGAAGTGAACAAGCCGATGGCGAATAAGGGTCCCCAATCGGCCAGAACCGGTGGCAAGGATTTTGGCGAGGTTCGAAGCGGAACGATAAGATCTGTCGCCGTGGAAATGAGCGACCGCATTTACAGCGGCAGATATAAAAACGGGCAAAGGTTGCCGGCCGAAAGACATTTGTCCGGGGAGCTGCATGTTTCCAGGACCACCTTGCGCCAAAGCATGGACCTGCTTGAAAATGCCGGCATGATCGTACGCCGCGCCGGTAGCGGCACCTTTGTCAGCTATACGCCGCAGGTTGAAGACACACCAAAGCGCCAAGCTGCGGATACCGCGGAGATCAGCATCGACATCCTGGATACGGCCGAACAGACAAGCCCGCTTGAACTCAACGTTGTGCGCTCTGTCGTGGAGCCGGAAATCGTGCGTTTGGCGGTCATCAATATGAGTGCCAGAGATATGGCCAAACTTGGCGCGATTATCGACCGAATGGAGAAGGTCACCACCAGCGCGGCGGATTTTTCCACCTGCGACGAGGATTTCCATCTCTGCCTGGCCGAAGGTACCCACAACCAGCTGCTGGCGACGATCTATCGCATGATTACCCATGTGCGCCGCCATTCCACCTGGGCTGAAACGCGGGAGAAGGTGCTGTCTCCAAATAGAATTGAAGATTACAAGAAGAAACATCGCTCGCTTTATCAGGCAATACGAAATCGAGATATTGAGACAGCTGTAGAATACATGAAATTACATATAATAGAAGTCCAGCGGGATCTAATCAGCGTATAAAAACAAAGAAAACCGATTTCGGGAGAGTGCCGTGGCGATGTTGGAAGTTCGGTCACTTCAGAAGAATTTTGGCGGCCTGGAGGCCGTCAGCGATTTGACTTTTGATGTCAACGAAGGCGAGATTCGCGGCCTGATCGGTCCGAACGGCGCCGGAAAGACCACGATATTCAACCTTGTCAGCGGCTACTACACGCCGACCTCGGGGCGGATCATCTACAACGGCAGGAATATCGCCGGCATGAAGGTGCATGACATTGCCGGATTGGGTGTCCTGAGGACATTCCAGGGCACGACATTGTTCCTGGAGCTGTCGGTTCTGGACAACGTTCTTGTCGGTCAGCATTTGCAGATCCACCGCGGTATGTTGAATTCGATCTTCGGCCAGGCGCGCGAGAAAGCCCATATCGACGAGGCGATGCGGATCCTCGAATTCATGGAGCTTGCGGACAAGGCCCAGGAGCTTGCCGCCAATCTTGCCCATGGCCACCAAAGAGCGCTTGGCATTGCCATCGCGCTGGCGGGAAAACCCAAGCTGTTGATGCTTGATGAGCCGTTTGCGGGCATGAACCCCGAAGAGACGCGGGCGATGATGGAGCATCTGTTTCGGGTCCGCGACAGCGACATAACCCTGCTCCTGGTGGAGCATGACATGGCCGCGGTGATGGGATTGTGCGACTACATCACCGTCGTCACCTTCGGAAGACTTCTGGCCGAGGGCCTACCCGGGGACGTGCGCCGGGACGAGCAGGTCATTGAAGCCTATCTGGGGTCGGCATAGCCATGTTTTTCAAGATCAGCGGTTTGACGGTGAGGTATGGGAAAATCGCCGCGGTTCGGGACGTTTCCCTGCAGCTCGACGCCGGCGAAATTATCACCATTATCGGCGCCAACGGTGCCGGCAAGAGCACGACCTTGCGGACGGTTTCGGGATTGAAAACCGCCGACAGCGGCGAAATCTGGTTTGATGGCGAAAGGATCGACCGGCTGCCGCCGGAGAAAATCATCGCCCGCGGTATTGCTCATGTGCCTGAAGGGCGGCGGGTGTTTCCCAGCCTTACGGTGTTGGAGAACCTTTACACCGGCGCATTCTTGCGCCGCGACAAAGCAAAGGTGGAAGCCGATCTTGAGGAGGTATTCGTGCATTTCCCCCGCCTGAAGGAACGCCGGCACCAGGCCGCCAAGACCATGAGCGGCGGCGAACAACAGATGCTGGCCATGGGCCGGGCCTTGATGTCCAGGCCGCGTTTGCTGCTGATGGACGAACCTTCGCTGGGGCTGGCGCCGATAATCGTTCAGGAAATCGCCCGGATCGTGGTCGAAATTAACACCAAGGGCGTCCCGGTGATCCTGGTGGAGCAAAATGCCAAGTTGGCGCTCAAGCTTGCCGACCGGGCTTATGTGATGGAAACCGGCGGGATTGTCCTGTCCGGTCCGGCAAACGAATTGCGCGACAATGACCACGTCCGCAAAGCCTATCTGGGCGGATGACCCCGGTGTCCGCGCCATCGGCGAATGAAGCTGACGATCTGAAGCTGGCCGATGAGCTGAACTGGGAGGCGGTGACGGGGGAGGCCCTGGTCGCCTTTGAGCAAAACCGCTTGTCCGAGGCGGTCTTGTTGTGGCGGATGGCCGCAAAGTCCGCTACGGGTTTTGCCGCCGGTGATCCGCGCCTTGCGGCCACCGCCAACAATCTGGGCTGCGCCCATTTGCTGGATGAACACACCGAAGCCGCCGCCAAGGAATTCAACGCCGCAGGCCAGGCCTGGGCGGCGACCAGAACCTGGGTAAAGGCAATGGCGGTACCCCAGACGGCGCGAAGTTCGCTGTTTCATCTGCGCCTGGAATTGAAACACCGGGATGCCTTTGCCGGCCACCTGCGGACCCGGTTTGAGCATCTGGTCGATGGCGGCGAGGCAGCGACCCTGATCTGTCAGGCAACGCTTGCTTTCGCCGAACTCGATTTTCACAAATCCGGCGCTTTGTTCGATCGCGCCCGGACCCAGCGGCGCCGGGCGCTGAATGCCGATGTGCCCGAAATTCGCCAGATCCAGAACATGTGCCGGCTGATCGCCAAGGCCCTGGGCGAGGCGCCGAAGAGCGATGAAGGATTAGGTGTTAATCCTGGAACCAAAACATGGCCCCAGGTTGCGCTCGAGAGTTGGCGCGACGACCGCCCCCATGAGATGAACGATGCCAGACGGGTGCTCGCGGCGGTCTATCTGTCGGCGATGATCTTGCCCGAATGAGGCTAAAGCATGATCGTCTTTGACGGAAGCGCTCAGGCAGCAAGCGCTGCCCGGCGCCAATGCGCCGCGCCCGCGCAAGGCTCGGTGCGCAGCACCGAAATAGCCGTGAGCGAAAAAACCTAAAGCGTTTCACGTTTAAACGGCACCGGCCCATCAAACCCTAAAACGCTCTAAAGATCGTTGGTTCGGTCGGCCGCTCCCTCCGTCCGGGCCGATCTGCGTGAAGACAGATATGCCCTCACCCTGGGCACCAGTTCCTCCAGCCCGTTGGGCAAAAAGCGAATGGTGAAGATGAGGATGAAGCCGTAAACCAGTGGCCGGTATTCATTGAGGCCGCGAAACGCCTCGTCGGAAACGGTGAGGACAATGACGCCGATTATCGGGCCGATAAAGGTGCCGGTCCCGCCGACGATCGTCCATACCAGAACCATCAGCATGAAGCCCAAGCCAAATCGGGTCGGCGTGACGATGCCGATATAGTGAACCAGCAGGGCACCGGCGATCGCGGCGAAAAAAGAGGCGACGACAAATGCGATCGACCGGTAAAGGCGCGCATTCACTCCGACCGATTCGGCCAGGACATCCTTCCAGTGGATGGCGTGGAGGGTAAAACCTAGATGGGATTTCTCCAGCCTGTAGAGCGCCCAAAGGCAGGCGAACATGAAGGTGGCGGTCAGGAAGTAGTAGTAGATCGGTTCGGTCAAATCGACCCCGGCGAACTCTGGCGAGGGAATGCGTTTTATGCCCTTGGGGCCGCCAAACGGCACCCGAAAGCGCTCCCAGCTCAGGCGGATGGCCTCGCCGGCGGCAAATGAGCCGATGAGAAAATAAAACGCCTTCATACGGAAGAGTGGGAAACTCAGGACAAAGGCGAAAAAACCGGTAAAAATCGCCGCCAGTGGCAAAGAAAGCCAAAACGGCACACCGGCCATTTTCGCCAGAAGCGTCGATGCGTAGCCGCCGACCCCCATCATGACGACATGGATCAGCGACCATTCGCCCGTCAGCGTGTTAAAGCGATAACTGGTGACCAGGATGATGTTGATCATCAGGAAGATCAGAATGTCGAGCTGGTATTCCTTGACCACAAACGGTCCCACCGCGACGGCGAGCAAGGCAGCGGCGATGCCGGTTTTCGGGTTCCAAAACATTGCCCTAGACCTTTTCGGCCGTACCGAAGATCCCGGTCGGCCTGATGATCAGAACCATCATCATCAGCAGCAGGCCCAAAATGGAGGCGATCACGCCATCGGCGAATGTGGTGACGATGGTGTTGAAGAAACTGTAGATCACCGCGGCCAGGACGGCGCCCTCCAAAGAACCGATGCCGCCGACGATGATAACAATGAAGGCGGTGATGATGACACTGTGTCCCATCAACGGCACCACCGGCACCAGCGGCGCCATCAGCCCGCCCGCCAGCCCGGCAAGGCCGGTTCCCAAGGCCACGGCGATCATGGAATAGCGGTTTATCGATATGCCCTGCAAGGCGGCAGCTTCAGCGTCCTGGGCGCAGGCGCGCAAAGCCCAGCCGGTCCGGGTCTTCTTCAAAAACAGCCACAACAAAGTCAATATGATCACCGAGGAGATGATCACGATAAGTCGCTGGTAGGGTACGGTGACCCCTTCAATGCCAAACAGATTGAACGAGCCGTGAATGGCTGAGGGAACCTGCTTGGAGCGGCCCACGCCGCCGACGGCAACCGCCCCGACCTGTAGGATGAACAACATCCCCACCGACATGATCAGACCGCCAAGCGGATTGCCGCGCATGGGGCGGAACATAAATCGTTCCATGAAAATGCCGATGGCGCTGACGCCAACAACCCCTGCGGCCACCGCCACGGCGAACGGCCAACTGGTGACCGCATAAAGGTACCAGACGATGTAGGCACCAACCATGTAGAGCTCGCCATGGGCAAAATTGACCACCTGCATGACGCCGAATATCAACACCAGCCCGACCGCCATGAGCGCTGCGAAGCTGGCGGCGGTCATGGCGTTGACGCCGGTTTGCAAGATAAGTTCGAGCATGGCGTGAGCCACCCTTCCATGCTGGCGGTTTGGTGTCGCCGGCGGCGCCTGGCGGCCGCATCCGGGTTATCCCCGATGCGGCCTGGCGATTTTTCGCCGGACGCGGCGGGATCGCTTGCCTCCAAAAAGGGTCAGCGTTGATCCCACATCTGGCCAAGCTCGCGCATGTGTTTGATGAGCAGATCGCCGTGGCGGTCCCACCAGTCCGGAATTGAGCGGTATTCCTGAATAACCGCCTTGCCGTCTTTGATGGCAACCACAGGCCAATCGCCAACAAGGGCGTTGTCGATACCGAACAATTCCTTGCCCCACCATTTGGCTTCGCCAAAAGCGTGCCGCCCGGTGCCGCCGGCTTTCATGGCCGCGAGCACGGATACCGAATCGGTGGTGCCGGCTTTTTCGACGGCGTCACTCCACAGGTCCAAAATGGAACTGTATTCCCACGATACCGCACTCCAGGTATCGGGAAAGCGTTTTTGATACTCTTCGTAAAACCCGTTCGGGTTTTCAAAATTGACCCGTGGGTCGTTCAGCGCCTTGTCGTCGAAGTCGGGGAACTGGAAGATGAAACCCTCCATGAATTCCTTGGAGGTCTTCTTGACCATGGCGGGGTAGTTGTCGGCGGTGCACGAGATGATCTGGCCCTTGAATCCCTGTAAGAAGGCCTGCTCGGTCAGGGCATGGACAAACGGTTCGTACGCTGTGTCCCAGCATAAAATGTCCGGTTTGCTCGCCAGCATCGCGGTGACGATGGGGGCAAAGTCGGTGGTGGCATCGGAGAAGAACTTGTCATAGACGATGTCGATCCCGGCGGCTTCGAACGCGGCGCGATAGGTGGCGATCGACGGCAGGCCGAGGGCATCCTCCTGGGCGCACATGGCCACTGTCTTCAGTTCGGGTTTGTTTTCCTTCAACCACTCGACGCCGGTGACATTGTAGATGGGGTGAACCTCGCATGGCGCGATCAGATAGGGGGTGTCGGGCGACAAATCGCTTGGCAGCAGGGTCGAGACCAGCATTTTCTTCTGGTTGACGAATTTCTGCACGCCGGCAAAGGTATCGCCGCCGAGCATCATGATGAAGTCGACCTCATCTTCCAGGACAAGTTTCTTGGCGCCGACCAGCGCCCGGTCCGGAGCATACTCGTTGTCGTAGGAAATGATCTCGATGGTGTGTTTTTCGCCACCGATATCGATGCCGCCCTTGGCGTTGACCGCATCGACCCAGATCAGACAACCATCGCGGCCCGGAAGCCCCCAGGCGGCAACATCTCCGGTGAGCGGTGCTAGAAAGCCGACCTTGACCGTCCTTTGGGCCGCCAGACCGTATCTGGGCATTGCAGCGCTAGCTGCAATGGCTGCCGCTATTCCTGCTGTGTGTCTCAAAAACTTCCGCCGATCAACTGTTCTGGTGAGCCCTTTGGGCTTGCGTACAGTCATGCCGTTTCCTCCCTAGTTATTTATTTGCCTGCAGTCGAGGGCTAATCGATCTCGCGCTGGCATTTTTCACTCTGGTTTGGGACGCGCTTTCCGGTCTTTTGGCATTCCGTTGAAACCCGTCCGATCTGCAACCTCACCCCCTGAACCTTGTGCAATGTGGTTCTAAGAACCAATTTGGTCCAAAACTCAGGACCGCACGAACCAATTGCACCCAGCATTCTATCCAAATTCGATGATAAGACAAATACTATGTTGTGATTGGTCTTAAAATTCTCGATTTCTCCAACCAATCTAGGCAAGCTCTTTGGTGTATTGCGAATTATTATTTAATAATAGATGGTTGGGCAGGTTTCTAATCTGAAAATTGGTCTAATTTTTCCGCCAGTGGTATAGGGCACCTCGAAAAATACTCCCTTTTGGCCTAACCGTCTAGAATCGGTATCAGGAATGAATTGATTCGATTGGCGGGGGTATTTTCATGGGGCAGATGGGTTTTTTTGACCTTTCGAGCAGATATGCGGGTCTGGACAGGAAAAACGATCCGCTGGTGTTTTTGCGAGAGACCGTCCCGTGGGAGAACTTCCGGCCCGAGTTGAAGACTGTCTGGCGCAGGCCCGACGAGGAGCGCAAATCCAGGGCCGGTCGCAAGCCGTGGGACGAGATACTGATGTTCAAGGTGATCGTGCTGCAGCAGCTTTACAATCTGTCCGACGACCAGATCGAATATCAGATCCGCGACCGCCTTTCGTTCATGCGTTTCCTTGACCTTAGCATTGAAGACCCGGTTCCCGACGCCAAAACGGTCTGGCTTTATCGCGAGAAACTGGCCAGGGCCGGGATGGTCAAATCTTTGTTCGACAGGTTCGACGCCTATCTGCGCGACAATGGTTATCTGGCGATGGGCGGTCAGATCGTCGATGCTTCCATCGTTCCGGTGCCGAGGCAGCGCAACACGCGCGAGAAGAACGAGACGATCAAGGCGGGGCAGGCGCCCGGTGACTGGGACGGCAAACCCCACAAAAAGCGGCAGAAAGACGTTGATGCCCGCTGGACCAGGAAACATGGCAAAAGCCATTACGGCTACAAGAACCATGTCAATGTGGACCGGCGTCATAAATTCATCCGCGACCATGAGGTCAGTGATGCGAGCGTGCACGACAGCCAGACGCTTGATGATCTGATTGATGCGGACAACACCTCATCGGACTTGTGGGGCGACAGCGCCTACCGGTCGCAAGAGGCCGAACGCAGCCTCGAGAGACAAGGCTATCGCAGCCACATCCACCACAAGGGGAAACGCGGCAAGCCGCTCACCCGGCGGCAGACAAAGGCCAACACGACCCGCTCGAAGGCGCGGGTTCGCGTTGAGCATGTGTTCGGCTTCCAAGAACGTTCGATGGGCGGCAAATTCATCCGCGCCATCGGCATGGCGCGCGCCAAGGCGAAGATCGGCATGATGAACCTGGTTTGCAATATGAGCCGGCTGGTCCAGTTCGAGCGCGGCGCGGCGGCTCCCAGCTGAGGGGGGCAGTGTGTGTGGAGCCCGTGAAAAAAGCTTGAAAGCCTGAAAACCCCAGGCGATAATTTACGTCAATCAGGCTGGTGCGCGGCAAAAACCGCCAAACCGGTCAGACAACGGCTAATCCGGGGGATTTTTAGAGGTTCCCATTAGTAGAACAAAACCTCCTTTCAAATGGTCCGGATTCTGGGGGGCAGGTCAACCGCCTTTGGATGGGCAGTCACGGGCTCGGTATGAGATCCAGATGACATGGCTCAGCCGTTAATGCCCTTGAGCCAGGACATCATCACCTTCCGGGCCTTGGTTGCGAGTTGTTCGCCGAGCTCATTTGCTCTGGCTCGCAAATGGGGAATGTCAATAGCATTACTGGCAAGCTCTGCGGCATGTCCGACCAACCATTTTTCAATCGTACGGGCGTCAAGTTCTGGATGGAACTGAAACCCAACAGTGTTGCGACCTATTGTGAAAGCCTGATTCTCACAAAGTTTGGTGGACGCCAATCGGCATGCTTTCGCCGGCAAATCAAAAGTGTCGCCATGCCAATGAAAAGTTACCGGGTCATCGGCGAAGGAGGCCAGGGGTGAGACGCTCCCAGCGTCAGTCAGCGTGATAGGCGCAAAACCGATCTCAGTGTGTCCACTTGGATAAACCCTTGCGCCCGCGGCGCGTGCGATCAACTGAGCCCCGAGGCAGATTCCCATTGTCGGTTGATTGTCAGCCAGCCGCCGCTCGATAATTTTGAGTTCTTCCTTCAGGAACGGGTAGTTTGTATCGTCGTTCGCACTGATCGGGCCACCGAGAATAATTGCCAAATCCGCTGAGCCAAGCTCCGGTGTCCGCAGATCATGCTCACCAATATCGTAATAATGGACGGTATAACCGGTTTCCTCGAGTGCTTCTTCGAAAATACCGAGGCCTTCAAATGAAATATGGCGAATGGCAACGGCGGTTGGCATCTGACCTCCCCAGGTAGAATTGAAGTATAGATTCGTGCAAGATTAATACCAGAGATATTATCTGGTCAACCTATGCAGATTAAATAATACGTTGCTTCTCGTTACTCAATAAAGACAGGACTACTTAAGGGAACCTCTAATAATACGGAACTCAAGTAATATCATTGAAAAACATCCAATGATTTCAATGCTATATTTTCAATGAGTTTGTATTTTTAGAGATTCCCTTAATTTTCAAGAGACATCAAGTGGACCAGTCTGGCTTGTGCTGCCGGCTCACCTTTCCAGGTCTCATTTGGCGAACTCCGGTTCGTCAAATGAGGTCTATACTATTGTTTTTACGCACTTTCGGGACGGAAAGCCGCTCACAGTTTTCCTGAAAGTGCCCTAGAGGTTTGGGCGAATCCCAAGCCAGGGATTGGCTGCCTCATAGGCTTTTGCCGCCTGAAAAACGCTAACGTCGTCATATGTCCGTCCGACAATTTGGAGCCCGGTTGGGACGCCCGACTTTGCAAAGCCACTTGGAACAGACGCGACGGGGCATTGGCTTAAGAGATTGAACGGGTAGGTCATGCACCACTGGATCATGGCATCGACAGGTTTGCCGTTGATCTTGAAATCCGGATTGTCACAACGGTTCCAAAGCGGCACCGATGGCACAGCCGTTGTCGGGCAAAGAAGGATTTGGTATTCCTGCATGATGGGGCTTAACTTCTTGTACATTTCAGCCCGAACGAATTCCGTTTGCTTCACCCGCGTATAGGAATGGTTCATGCCCCGCTGCAACATCTGACGTACAAATGGATCCATTTCGTACTGCCAGCGTGGAATGTGTTGACCGGCAACAGAAGCAAATAATCCCTCCCAATGCGTAATCCAGGCATCATAAGCTCCGTTGTCCCAACCGACATCGACTTCTTCAACGGTACATCCAAGGGACCGGAATACCTCAATAGCCTCCAAGGTGTTCTTCTGGACCTCCTTGTCGACTTCGAAATAACCGAGATCCATTGAAAAGGCGACTTTCCAACCTGAGATGTCGCCCAGGTCTTGGGGGACTTCGAGCTTGGGCTTCAGAGTCACGATATCGTCCGGATGTGGGCCGCACATGACGTTTTGCATGAGAATTGCGTCTCCCACTGATCTGGTGATTGGACCTAGGTGCAAGATCCAATCCAGATTGGTGGGCAAAAGACACCCGGGGTTGCGGCCGAAGGGCGGCTTGAAGCCGAACACACCGCAAGCAGAAGAGGGAATTCGAATTGAACCACCGCCATCGTCGCCATCCGCAAGGATGGTCATTCCCGCGGCGACCGCGGCGGCGGAACCACCGGAGGACCCTCCGCTGTTGTACTCAAGATTCCAGGGGTTGTGCGTTGCGCCCCACAACGGGCTGTGGGTGTGACCCGTATGGGCAAATTCGGGGGTTGTCGTGCGAATATGCAAGATCGCGCCGGCATCGAGCAATCGTTCGACGATGGGAAGAGAATAGTCCGCCGGGACCCCTTCAAAAATCTTCGATCCCCAAGTGGTGATTTCGTCCTTGACGGGATGCAAATCCTTGATCGCCAGAGGCACACCCTCTAGCGGACGCGGAGTTTTACCGCTTGTCGAATAACACTTCTCCGCCTTGCGGGCCTGTTCCAATGCCCTGTCGAAATAGCTGTATGTAATCGCATTGAGCTTCGGATTGACAGATTCGCACTGCGCGATGACCGCCTTCATCACATCGACCGGCGAGATTTGACGTGATTTGAAGCCTTTGATCGCCTGCTCCGCCGTCAGATAGCAAAGATCACCGTCAGAGAGGTTGGCCAGATTCGCTTCAGACATTGTTCGTACCTTTCTTGTCGTATTGATCTGCTTTAAGTCTCATCTTCTTCGAGACTAATCCCCCCCAGGAAATCTCGGTGTAGTTCCTCATCGCTATCTAATTGGTCGCATGTGATTTCTCTAGATATACTACCGATATCCATCAGGTAAGCGCGATCGGCCATCAATTTGATGAAATCAATGTTCTGCTCAACAACCAAAATTGAAATGCCCTTTTCTTTTCTAAGCCGGCAGAGAACATCAGATATTTCATCGAGAATCGATGGCTGAATACCCTCGGACGGTTCATCGAGGAGGAGGAGCTTCGGCTTAATGATCAAGGCGCGCGCCAAGGCCAGAATTTGTTGCTGCCCACCGCTCAAGTCCCCGCCGACATCGGAAAGCTTGTTGCGCAAAGCGGGAAATTCCTCGATGGTTTCCTCGACAATCGACTTGTCGCCGCCGGTGGCATAAAGACCTACCCGCAGATTCTCCAGAACGGTCAGTTTCGTGAAGATGCCCCTGCCTTGGGGAACGTACCCGACACCCAACTTCGCCCGACGGTCCATCGGCAATGCCGTTATGTCCTTCCCATTCAGCTCGATTTGCCCCGACCAGACCTTGATCGCGCCGCTAAGCGTTTGCATAAGGGTAGTCTTGCCGGCGCCGTTCCGCCCGAGAACAGCAACGATCTCACCGTCATCAAGGGTTAAATCTATGTCTCGAAGAACGATGCTCCGACCATATCCCGACCTGAGGTTGTTAATCTTCAGCATGTGAACGCCTCCCCAGATAGACGTCGATGACCTCCGGGTCGTCACAGACCTCTTTGAAGCTTCCGGCGCGGAACACGACGCCTTGATGGAGCATCGCGACTGGCGCCTTTAGGGCGCGTACAAAGGCCATATCGTGTTCAATCACGATTATCGTGTGATTTCTTGCCAAGGTACGAATCAGCTTGAGTGTCTTGCGCTTTTCTTCCTGAGACATTCCGGCGACGGGCTCGTCAAGCAGGATTACGGATGGGTTTTGGGCAATGACCATGGCAATTTCCAGCCACTGCTGCTCACCATGAGAGATTGCCGAAGACGGCGCGTCTTTCTTGCTTGTGAGCCCCGTGATGCGCAAAACCTCGTCGATCCGATCGGCGCGTTCATTTTTGGGGAGGGTTCGGAGCGCCAGGGCAATACTGTCGCCCACGGAGATGTCCTGAAAAATAGACGGGATCTGCATCTTGATCCCAAGGCCTTTGCGTGCCCTCTGGAAAGATTGCAGGTGCGTTACGTCAATTCTGTTCAAGACGATCTTGCCATGCTCGGCAGGGATCCGACCGGTAAGGACATTGAAGAACGTGCTCTTGCCTGCCCCATTCGGACCAATGATTGCGTGCACCGGAGATTCGCCAAACTCCAGATTGATCGACTGCAGAACCTTGAGACCGCCAAAGCTTCTTGAGACACTCCGGGTAACAAGGGTCCCGGCGCCGCGGCGCATTTCTTCCTGGCCAAGGCTGTTCTCTCTATCGGTAATTGCCTGTGCGGCGGCGGCCTTTTCTTCTTCTGCGCCCGCGACCACGCCATGCTCCGGCCCGCCTTTCGGCTCACGTTTTAATCGGAACAAGAGGCGGGATATCGAAGGCACCAAACCGCTGGGGAACACCAGTATGGTAACGATCAGGGTGATACCCAAGATGAGGGGCGTTTGCTGACTTACGATCTTGTCGGCTGAGTCCGTCACCCACTGGACGACCGCAACCCCAACGAAAGCTCCCGCCAGTGAGCCTCGTCCGCCCACCATAACCCAGATGATCACCATAGCCGCCTGGGAGAGGCTGAATAGCGACGGATTTGTAAAAGTACCCCACGCCGCGAAAAGTCCACCACCGATACCGGCGACAAACCCCGACACGACGAATGCAAACCACTTCCAATACCGAATGTCGTATCCCAGCAACTCCATACGGGTATCGTTTTCGCGGATAGCGTCCAAGATCTTGCCTATCCAACTGTCGCTAATGGCCGCGATTACGATGTAGATGACGGCAGCCAAGCCTATCGCGAACTGTAACAGGCTGGCGAAGTCGAGCTCGGTGCTTCCAAAACCAGGCAGCCACAACACAAGTGGCGGCAGGCCCGGCATGCCGTTGAAGCCGCCGAGAAGGGCTTTGCCGATACGGTATTCCGGGCCGGCCGTGCTGGACATCACGGTGTACAAGATGAGCGTGACAGCCAGCGTCAAGACAGAAAGATAGACATCGCCAACGCGACCGTAAAACATGACATAGCCGAGAAGGGCCGCGAAGGCCGCGCCGACCACGCCCGCGATCAAGAGTGCTGACCCGGTCTCTCCGGTAATGGGAAACAAATTGAGGGAGAATATGGCATAACCATAGGCGCCGAGACCGAAAATCGCGTTCTGGCCGAAGCTAAAAATCCCAACCTTCCCCCATATAAAGGACAAGCTTAGCGCGGCCACGCCAAAGCTTAGCCACAGGGTCCATTTCAGCTGATCGCTAGTGGAAAGATACGGTGCGGCGATAATGGCTACGATTGCAATGGAAACCGCGGCGCTCGATCTCATTCCAAGACCGGTCCGAAGTTTAGATAATATCGATTGCATCTTGAACATTGAGGCAGCCTATGAGCCGGTAACAAAAATGGGCGAACAGTCCTGAATGGAGTTGCCGCCTACGTCTTTCTGAACATCACATTTGGCGTTTCCAGCGTCCGGACAGCCCTTGCGGCAAGAACCGTATGAGCACGATGGCGGTAAGAAACAATCCGGCCACGCCCCAAAATGTTGTGAAGACTTGCGAGATGATGCTTTGCACCCCGCCAAGTATTGCTGAAGACGCCAGAGTGCCGATCAAAAATGCTTGGCCTCCGGTGATCACTGTCATGAAGGCCTGTCCGATGTAGCTTTGGCCCAGTGTGGGGCTCACCGCCACGATCGGCGCCAGCAAACCACCGCCCAAGCCGGCCAAGGCACAACCTAGTGTAAAGGTAATAAGATTGATCTTTGCCGAGTCGACGCCCAGTGCCGCGGCCATTTCGGCACTTTGTGCCGACGCTCTGGCCATCAAGCCATATTTGGTCGCTGTGAAAATCTTGTAGAGGCCCCACATAATTGCGGCGGTAGCTATGGGGAGGAACAGAGAATATACAGAAACCGAATATTTGCCAATATTAATTGCCCCGAGAGGCGTGGGAATACTAGGTGATGCCGTGCCAAATACATTTACAGCCAACTGATACAGTACAAGGCTTAAACCAAAAGTCACCAGAAGCGTATCAACGAGGCGCCGACCATATAAAGGCCTAATCAGGAGCAACTCGACGGCAACCCCAATCGCTGCTGAAGCGATTGGGGCGCCGATCACGGCAACCCAAATAGGCAGATCCAGGCGAAGAACCAGTGTCACCGTTGTGAAGGCGCCGATCATGAGGAATTCACCGTGGGCCATGTTGATGATACGCATCAGCCCGAAAACCACCGCCAAACCCATTGATGCCAACAACAGTACAGAAATGCTGGTTAGGGTGGAAAGCAGGATTACGACGATGATATCCACGGTGAATTCCCCTGGTTAGCAGAATCGAATCAGAACTTAGGTTCGATCATTCGGTGAGACAATTCATCCTTTCCGGTAAGGTCGCAGGCTCCATCGACTCCGACAACCGTTCGCGATGGCTTGACTTGACTGAACGCGGCAAGAATCTGATATTGCTGATCGTCATTCACCTGTGCCAGATGCACATCTTGTATATTGCGATGAGACGGTGGGTCGACCACGACGTTGCCCGCTGGGCCGGCATAGACAATTCCGGATTCCAGCGCTTTAACAACAGCCATGATTTCCGTGGTTTCCGCCTTCTCGACCGCGGCTTTCCACTGTTGCCAGCCATTCCAAACCTGAACCGGGGCATCTGGAACCGGACCCGCATCCGGATAGAGCTTGCGGAACCCTTCGAGGAACGCCTTGTTTTGTGGATTATCGAGCGACTCGAAATAGGAATATGCAACCACGATCCCCTTCGCCTCATCCGGCGACAGAACGAGCTGTTCGTTCCCCAGGCCAAACACTGGTGAGATAATCGGAATTGACTTGTTCAGCCCGGCGGCGGCGAACTGACGGTAAAAGGCAATATGATTGCTGCCGACGAGGTTCGACATGATCACGGCCGGACCCGCTGTTTGGATCTTACGGATCGTCGCGCTGAAGTCGGAGACATCAAGCGGGATAAACTCTACCCCGACGACCTTGGCTCCGGCCTCTTTCGCAAGCGACTTGGTCCATGCGGTTGCCACATGGCCATATATATAGTCGGCGGCAACCACATAGATGGTCTTGCCGACATTTTCAGTTGCCCACGTGATCAGCGGACCTTCTTGTTGCAAGCAGTCCGTACCCTGCATGAAGGTAAAGCGATCACATTCACCGCCTTCATCGATCGTCGGGAAGAAGAGCAGCTTTTTGAAGCGGCTGAGAATTGGGCGGGCGGCTTCTCTAGAGGCCCCCGTGAAACAACCGACAACAGCGGCGATATCGTCGTTGGCGCCAATTTCCTGCGCGTAGCGCGAATAAAGCTCGATCTTCGACTGTGTATCATATGTTTTGAGCACCAGCTTCCGCCCAAGGACGCCGCCATTCTGATTAATGGACTCGATGGCGTACTTCGATACATTCATTTGTTGAATGCCATAGATGTTCAGGTTCCCGGTTAGGTCGAACATCGATGCAACGTGAATTTCCTTGTCTCCAAGGCTCTTGGCTCGAACGGTGGATGGCGCGGAAGACTTGTGCGAAGCAAAGGATGACGTTGCCAAAGCGCTCCCAGCGAAAATGGCTGCAGACCCTTTCAGCAGAGTGCGGCGGTTTAGAAGACCTTTTGACCTTGGCGATTGCGCTGCGCCGCCTCCGGCCTTGGTCCTCTCATTATTCCCAAGTTGCGAGTTAGATTTGTTTGACATTTCTAGTCCTCCCAGTTTTTGAGCTTCAAGTTATCGATAAGAGCTCGTGTCGTGCGGCAAACTCCTCAAAAAAGGTCAGCGAGAGTTGGTCTTGCTGACGGCTTCCATTTCGCTGGTTAAAAGCTATGATGTTGCTGATCCATCAGAAACGTCCACTTTTTGAAAGGTGCCTGGTCCAATGCTTCGCCCATGGGAATTCAGGGTCCAAATTCGAAAAGAGTCTCCTACGCCGGTTTATGTTCAGATCGTGCGTGCGATCATTGCCGATATTCGTCGCGGCCGGCTTGGACCGGGCAGTGCAATGCCCGGAACCCGCGCCATGGCCAAGTCGGCTGGTGTAAATCGAAAGACGATCTTGGCCGTCTATGATGAACTGATTGCCCAGGGGTGGCTGGTCACAGACTCCACCCGCGGCACCTTTGTTTCATCGGATTTACCGACACAATCTCCCAAGTCGTTTGCGCCAACAGCCAAGGAACCTGAATCCGAAAAGACGATTGCTGATATTCATGCCCCTCCGAGCATGCTGGAGATTCCAAAGTTGTCCTCGACATTTGGCGTCCTGGCATTCGATGACGGCACGCCCGATCCCCGTCTGGTTCCCACCGATCTCATAGCGCGCGCCTTTGGGCGCGGTCTCAAGCGTGCCAGTCGTCGCATGGAATTTGGATATGGCGATCCGCGGGGCAATTTCTCGCTGCGTCAATCAATCTCTACAATGCTGAATATCGAGCGAGGGCTCTCAACGACGCCAAACAATATATGCCTGACTCGCGGGAGTCAGATGGCAATTTATCTTTGTTGCCAACTTATGGTGAGGGCGGGGGATACAATTCTGGTCGAAGAATTGAGTTATCCACCGGCTCGTATCTCCCTTCAGCAGGCTGGTGCCGAGATCGTTGCTATACCAATAGACAAAAAGGGTCTAAAGACCGAGGAGGTTGAAAAAATCTGCAAGAAGAAGACTGTAAGGGCGATCTATTTGACGCCGCATCATCATTTCCCAACCACGGTTTCATTGTCATCTGCCAGGAGAATTAAACTTATAGCGCTTGCCAATAAATACGGCTTTATAATTATCGAGGATGACTACGATCATGAATTTCACTTTGTTCATAGGCCTCTTCTTCCATTGGCGAGCGCAGATCAAAATGCCGTTATTTACATTGGGTCACTTTCCAAGTTGCTTAGTCCGGGCCTTCGGATAGGCTATATCGCGGCGCCTACCAATTTCATAGATTCGGCAGCAGCGCAGATCATGATGCTAGACAGGCAAGGCAATCCGGCCATCGAGTTGGCCGTTGCCGAGATGATTGACGAGGGAGAAGTGCGTCGGCACACACGAAAATCGCGAAAAGAGTATGCGCGACGTCGAGACATCTTCAAATCCTGCCTCCTCGAGACATTTGGTGAGACTCTGCGTTTCAATGTCCCTGACGGGGGCCTTGCGTTTTGGGTTCAGTTTAAGGACCGCATCGACTTGACCGAGCTGGAATCGCGGTCAAGAGAGAAGGATGTGCAGTTCTTGTCCAGTCACACCTATTCGGCGACTGGCAAGGAAACTCGTGGGCTGAGACTTGGCTTCGCGAGCTTGCAACCTTCCGAACTCGAAGAAGCTACGCATCGCCTCCATTCATCTTTCATGTCTCTGGCAGGCTGCTGAAAAAGTAGGGCTCGCGCGTTGGCATCGAACGTGATTCATGTCTGACGTCAGCCCCGGTGGGACAGATTTAGGGATTTGAACACCGGAGGATTTCTGGTTCATCGTAACCGTCAAGGAGAGAAGATGAACAAGAAATCCGGAGCCAGCAAAGCCTCGGCTGACAGGCTGGTCAAAACCATCCGCCGCAAGACCCGGCAAACCTATTCTTCAGAAGAGAAGATCCGCAATGTTTTGGCGGGGCTTCGG
>UOEF01000350.1_pt1 | contig 21714 bp, 18 predicted proteins | sample 1989141 | NCBI WGS metagenome assembly UOEF01 (sample SAMEA4712195, study PRJEB27164) | hydrothermal vent metagenome | biome: marine basaltic hydrothermal vent biome; feature: marine hydrothermal vent; material: mineral | place: Pacific Ocean | collected 2011-06-14/2011-07-23 | depth 1719 m
CGCGGCAATCCAGCCTTATTTGGGTTCAGACCCTAGCCATTTCTGGATTGCTTCGCTGCACTCGCAATGACGCATCCTTGGTAGGCGGATATGATCCGGGGGAAGCGGCCCAGAAATGACTAATAAGGCTGTTCACCGATCACGTTTCCGGCAACCTGGTACCGGCAAACCAATATATCTTCGCGGTCGCCTCGGCCAAGCCCGCAACCGACTTTGGTGGTCGCGCGCCAGATTATCTGGGTATAATGTCCGACATCAGCTGCCCTGCCGGTCTTGCTTACCACCGGAAATCTGCCCGGTTTGAAATATTCTTTTTCCGCCAGCCAAAAGCCAACCATCGTTTCAACCGGAAATGCAGCAGCCGTGCCGCCCCAGATATTTTCGCCTTGAGGTTTTTGACCAGCCTTCCTTGCTGAATGCTCAAATTTCCCATATTTCACCAGATGTTCTGCCCAGATTTTTGCCTCACCGGCAAGGCCCTGATCCCAGGACATGGTTTTGAGGCCAAGCTTGTTCCGTTCCTGATTATGACTTGCAAGCAGACGGCCTTCGAAATTACCTGTCATGCTCTGCGCGCCGATCAGTAGCGGTGCGAGAAGCAAGATAGCGACGGATTGAGCGCGTTTTTCACGCAACTGCATAAACATGGAATTTCTCCCGGAACTATATGGGAGTATATGCTGAAAACTCTAAGGAACCGTTGACATCAAATCGCCGTCTATAGGCTGGTTGAGGAAGGCTCCTGTCGGGGTGATCGCAAAATCTCTATGGTGTCGCCCACTTCTGCCTGTTGGAACAGCTTTCCGGCAAACCCCAGCGGCACACCCACGCAGCCGTGGGTTCCAGCGCCCCAGCGTACCTCGCTGCCATGCACGGCGACCCCATCATCGGTCAGCCACAGGGAAAAGGGCATCGGTGCATCATAGGTCCGCGAATGATGATCGCGGCTTTTTGCCTTTACCGGAAACGTCCCGATTGGCGTATCATTACCTTTGGCCCCAAACAGGATAACCGCCGTTCCGATTTCATGCTTTCCTCTAAAAACGGAAATCAGCTGGGTACGCAGATCAACCCTGACCAGTAATTTGCCTGGGCCTATATTCTTATCATTCCAGACATATTCACCGTATTTAAGCGTTTTCTCAATACGGAGAATTGATTTTGTTTTGTCGGGCAACAGGCCGGCATCGGCACCGTTGGCCGCGCGCGCGGGGCTAAGAAATACACGGTCCTTGGTCCAGCGATCCGTCACAGGAATATCGGGATTTTGTTCGTTTGCAGGCTCGCCGGATAAGTTGCATGCACCTAAAATAAACAACATTATCAGTGCAGCTGTTACAGACCGGATCAGTGGATTGAATGTCCGCACGGCTCTTCTGCTATTGCCCGGCCCGGACGACGGCGTAATGCCCAGCCAATCAGGCCCATGCCCAGCAGCATGATTATCCAGCTTTCCGGTTCGGGCACGCCCGATACCGGATTTCCGGCTGGTGGATCAACGATTGTTCCACCTCCGCCAAAACCGCCGCCAGGATTTGGATAATCGAATATGAAACCCGGACCCACAATTCCGGGGAAATTGGCTATTTCGACATCTTCTCCAGAAATTGGATTTTGCGCGCTTACATCTTTTATCAGTGGATCCTGCGCCGCCGGGCCGGGTACAGCAAGCTTGTCAGCCGGATTATTATCGACGCCCCTGATGATCCGTGATCTCTTCGGTGCAGCCTTTGCCGATTCTGCCGGTTTTTCCAGTTCGTTCGCCGCATTTCGATGTTGGCGAGACTTTGTTTTCGTGAGCGTTGCGGTCGTTCGTTCACCGGGAGAACGCGACACTAGCATCGCTATCGCATTTCCAATTTCCGCCAGTTTTTCGACACCGGCTTCCCGCAGCGGGGGCGATGAATTGGACGCCGCTATGCCAAGCAGAAGCATCGCCGCGAATGCTAGGGCGATGAATGTCCGGCGACGGGACCTGAGTTTGAACAAATCAATCATTAAGGTTACTATAGCGGAAAGGACGGCACGAAACCAACAAAGGCTGTAAAATGTGGTAAATATTCAAATATGTCAATCAAGTACGAAAAGCCACAGATTTCTATGGTTTGTCAAGCAATTATTACATTTCAACAGGACAAAAGAGATATTATTATTATATCCATATCGGAGATGTTTTGAGGCGCTCAGCTATTCAGCTAACCGGCGGTCCTGTTTTTGAATAGCGATTAGACCCATCCTGTAGCTAGCATATTTTGGTTCCCAATCCAGCAGCCGTTTTGTCTTTCCATTGGCAATGCGCCTGCTTTCTGAATAAAATCCCATTGCTGCCTTCGACAGATTGGCTTCATCCAGTGGCAATAGGGGCGGGATTTCTATTCCCAGCAATTGCGCTGCATGGACAATCACTTCATGCTGCGGCGCGGGATAATCGTCGGCGACATTATACACGCCCGGGGAACCGTCGAAGGATGCGATTACGGCAGAAATAATGTCATCAACATGGACGCGGCTGAATAGCTGATCGGGCATATCAATCGGCCGGGCAGTGCCCTCGCGGATGCGGTCAAAAGCACTGCGACCCGGCCCGTAAATAGCCGGCAATCGAAACACATGAACATTGGCGCATAATTTTTGCCAGCGCTGGTCGGCATTACTGCGGGCTTTGCGGCGGCCCGACCCAATAGGCGCGCTTTCATCGACCCATGCGCCGGCAACATCGCCATAGACACCGGTTGAGGAGAGATAGCCGATCCATTCTGCCGACGAACGGGCTATTTGCTTGCCGTAATATTTCAAAACCGGATCGCTGCCGGATTTGTCGGGAGGCACTGAGGAGAGGATGTGGCTGGCCTTTTCCATGGCCTTCTCAACCGCGGCGCGATCATCAAAAGCAATTGCATTGTCGGTCGCGTTTCGGCGTGTTCCGGTCACCTGCCAACCTTTGGCGCGCAATTCATTTGCAAGACGGGTTGCGGTATAGCCCAATCCAAAGATCAGAATATGGTGCATTTCTGCCTATTCTTTATCCAGGGGTTCCGGTTTCACCATCACCGGATTCTTCACATTATCCGCTTTCCATTGCATCGCCATATGGACGCGGGTGGAGCCGGATGGGTGATGATGGAAGATAAATTCTTCCCAGGGGCCGGGTTCGATTTTGCGATATTCCGACAGGCGCATGGCGACCTTGGCAAATCCATCGGGTTCTTTTGCTGCATCCAGCCCGAATGCGTCTGCTTCACTTTCATTGACCCGGACAAGGGTGTTTTGCGCCGGTGTTGCGAGAAAGAAAAACAGCGTCAGCAACATGCTGAAAACCGGGATTGCTGCGGGATCGGATATTCCGCGAACACCCCATCGTTCACCATAGCGATCGATAAGTTTTGGTGCAAAGCGGGAGACCAAAAACAGGCCAAGCGCCAAAATCGCGAGGATGATGAAAAAAGATCGCCAAATATGCTGCAAGACATAGTGACCCAACTCATGGCCCATGACCGCTGCGACCTCTTCCGGGGCGGTGCGTTCCAACAGGTTATCATTGAGCGAAATCCGGATGGAGGGGCCGAGGCCAGAGACATTGGCGGACACCCGCTTATGCTGCTTCGACTGGTTGAAGACATAGATATTGTCCGCTGGAACAGCGTGTTCCTCGGCCATTGCGACAATCTTGTCGCGTAGCGGCCCTGCCTCCATTTCGGTATATTCGTTGAACAGTGGCGCAATGAATACCGGCGCAATCAGCATGCCGAACAGCAGGAAGATAGCAGTTACACCAGTGCCCCATAGCCACCATGTTTTCGGTGCGCGCCGGATGACGGCAAATATGGCGATGATTAGCAATGGTATTATAACTAAGGAAATGGCAAAGCCGATCGCCACCTCACCAAACCAAGCACCAAAGCCCTGATCAAGCAGGTCATATTGTTTTTCGCGATAGAAACCGGTGTAAATTGACCAGGGCAGTGTCATCAGGAAACCGGCTATCGAATAGGGAAGAGCGTAAAGGCCCGGCTGCAACCATTTTTTCTTTGTTATACGCTCGGCCCAATCGCGAAACCGGGCGGACAGACGCGATTGCAGGATGAAGAAATCCACCAGCAATCCAACAACCGCACCCCATAGAATCAACCAGTAACCACCTTCATAATAGCTGTTGGATTTTTCCAGCTGATCGCCACCCAGCATGTCAATATAAGCGCGGCTGGCCTGTTCCACATCAAAACCATTTGCCGCCTCCTGAGTGAGACCGCTTTCCATCGGAAGAAACAGTAATACCGCTCCAGTGAAGAAAAGTGCAAAAACCTTGGACATATCTCTCTCCTGCTATGCGTTTCATAAAGGCAATTGCACGGCGTGCAAATGGTACTTATGGACTAGCCATGCTAGATATTCAAAAAACCGGTACCGCATTTCCCGCGGCCAGTCCCGCCACAATTCATCGCGAAGATTATCGGCCACCATCGTGGTTGGTCCCGGAAGTAGAGCTTGATTTTCAACTTGATCTGGAACGCACCGTGATCCGTTCCAAACTGGACGTGCGGCGTTCCAAAAGTGCGAAGCGCCAAGAACCGCTTATTCTCGATGGTGACGCTATTACGCCGACGTTGGTAAAGGTTGACGGAAAAAAATGGACGGATTGGCAATTGGTCGATGGCAAACTGGAACTGCCTCTGACCGGCGATACACATATTGTGGAGATAGAGGTCGAGCTTGATCCATCCACCAATACCCAGCTTATGGGACTTTATGCATCGAACAATATGCTGTGCACCCAATGTGAGGCAGAGGGCTTTCGGCGGATCACCTTTTTCCCCGACCGGCCTGATGTTTTGAGCCGCTACAAGGTGCGGATGGAGGGCGACAAATCCAAATTTCCGGTCCTGCTGTGCAACGGGAACCAGGCCGGGCGGGGCGATCTGGAAGGCGATCGCCATTGGGCTGGCTGGAATGATCCCTGGCCCAAGCCCTGCTACCTGTTCGCTCTGGTCGCCGGTGATCTGGTCGCGAATAACGACAGTTTTACCACCCGGTCGGGCAAGGAAGTGGAGTTGAGTATCTATGTCCGTGATGGCGACCTGGAGCGCACCGGTCATGCGATGCAGGCGCTGAAAGACTCGATGCGCTGGGACGAAGAAACCTATGGCCGTGAATATGATCTAAGCCTCTTCAATATTGTAGCGGTCAGCGACTTTAACATGGGAGCGATGGAGAATAAGGGGCTGAACATATTCAATAGCCGCTACATATTGGCCGATCCAGAGGTGGCAACCGATGAGGACTTTGATGGTATCGAAGGCGTGGTGGCCCACGAATATTTCCACAACTGGTCGGGCAACCGGGTCACCTGTCGCGACTGGTTTCAATTATCGCTGAAAGAGGGTTTTACCGTTTATCGCGACCAGTGTTTTTCGGCGGATATGGGTTCGGCGGCGCTGAAACGAATAGAGGATGTACGAATATTGCGCGCAGTCCAGTTCCCCGAAGATACCGGGCCGCTGGTTCATCCGATTCGGCCCGAAAGCTATATCGAGATTTCCAACTTCTATACCGCCACGGTCTATAACAAGGGTGCAGAAATTATCCGGATGATGGCGACTATGATGGGTGCAGAGAATTTTCGCAAAGGCACGGATTTATATTTTGATCGCCACGATGGGGAGGCGGCGACTTGTGAGGATTTTGTCGCTGCGATGGAAGATGGCGGCGGCATCGACCTGAAGCAATTTCGCAAATGGTATTCAACGCCGGGAACACCGCGCGTGTCCGCGCGGCTTTCCCATGACCCGCAAACCAGCACTGTGACGCTGGATTTGCAACAGACATTGGCCGCCGGAGGAAAAAAACCGCAGCCATCGGAAATGGTTCTCCCGCTTAAGACGGCCCTGCTCGACCCCAAAACAGGGGAGCATCAGGGCGAGCAGCTATTGATATTTGACAAAGCCGAGCAGAGCTTCACCTTTGAAGGGCAAAAAAATCACCCGATACTGTCGATCAATCGCGGTTTTTCTGCGCCGATCATATTGGAAAACAACCAGGCTGCGGAGGAACTGGCCTTTCTCACCACCCATGATGATGATCCTTTTGCCCGGTTTGAAGCGATGCAACAGCTGATAACCGGGTATCTCATCGCCCAAGTGGCTGGTGCACCTGCCGATCGGGATATTATATTGCAGGCGGTGGGCGCGGTACTTGCCGACGAGACGATAGACCGGGCGTTTTTAGCCGAATTGATCCTGTTGCCAAGCGAGACATTTCTGGGCGACCAAATGTCCGAAGTAGATCCGCAGGCCATTCACAATGCGCGGGAGAAATTGCGCGGTAAAATTGGTGTGCAGTTTGAGCGCAAGTTCCGGCGCCTGTACAAGCAATGCGTTCCCGGTGAATTTTCATTATCCGCCGAAGCGCGGGCGGACCGCAAATTGCGTAATGTTGCACTGGGCTATCTTGCCGCTGGACAGGCAGAGGATGCTGCGGAACTCGCTTATGTACAATTTTGCGATGCCAATAATATGACGGCAATGCAGGGCGCGCTGGCGGAACTTTCACATATGGATGTGCCGGAAAGAACCCAGGCGCTTGATCGCTTTTACAAGCGATTCAAAGACAATGCGCTGGTTCTCGACAAATGGTTCATGCTGCAGGCAATGTCGATCAGGACCGACACGGTGAAGCGGATTGAAGCATTGTCCCGCCATCCTGATTTCACCCTGTCCAATCCCAATCGCGTGCGTGCGCTCTATGGAGCCTTTACCAATAATCAGGTCCGTTTTCATGATCCTTCGGGCAAAGGATATGCAATAATCGCCGATATGGTGATTGCGCTGGATAAGCAGAATCCGCAAACTGCGGCGCGGTTTATTCCGCCGCTGGGCCGCTGGCGCCGTTTTGAGCGCGGACGGTCGGAATTGATGCGGCTGGCACTGGAGCGGATCGCCGCGACACCGTATCTGTCAAAAGATGTTCGCGAGCAGGTGGGCAAAAGCCTTGCCTGAAGGGCTTGATATAGCGACTTCATCGGTGCTGGGCGACGTCCCCCACGGCTTTCTGGGTAGAAGGGGCGGCGGGTCGACCGGTATATACGCGGGATTGAATGTCGGCCTTGGCAGTGATGATGACCGGAACGTTATTCTTGAAAACCGTCACCGGGCGAAAGAGGCTGTCCTGCCCGGCAGCAAGCTGATCACCGTGCATCAGGTGCATAGCCCGGATGTTGCGAGAATAACCCGGGCCTTTGCTTTGGAAGATCGGCCCCATGTCGATGCGATGGTTACCAATAAAGCGGGACTGTTACTCGGTATATTGACCGCAGATTGCGTGCCGGTGATGTTCTGCGATCCACAGGAAAAGGTGATTGGCGCTGCCCATGCCGGTTGGAAAGGCGCAATTGCGGGCGTGACGGATAATATGGTCACCGCGATGGAAGATTTGGGAGCAAAACGGAGAAATATTAGCTGCGCCATTGGCCCCTGTATCGGACAAGACAGTTACGAAGTGGATGCCGGGTTTCAACAGCGCTTTGTCGATGCCGACCCCGCAAATTCGACTTTTTTCAAAATCGGAAAACCGCATCATTTTCAATTTGATATTGAAGGATATGTTGCCGGTCGCCTGCACCAAGCGGGAATAGGAAAAATCGAAAAACTAGGTCTTGATACATATGCAAATGAAGACCGCTACTATAGTTATCGCCGTTCATGTCATCGGGGTGAACCCGGATATGGTCGGCAGATCTCGGTGATCGGGTTGAGGGGGTAGTTTCAGGATGAACGCAGCGCGCATTGGGTTATTTGCTGGCCTTGCCCTATTTATTGTCATGCTTCTTGTTCCCGCACCGCAATCAATGAGCGAGCCGGCATGGCATGTTGCTGCGCTCACTATATTGATGGCAACATGGTGGATGACCCAGGCGGTGCCGCTCACCGCGACGGCGTTATTGCCGTTTCTGGCGCTACCGGTTTTTGATGTGATGACCGCCAAAGAGGCGGCGAGCCAATATTATTCGCCAATATTATTCCTGATTTTGGGCGGTGCTTTTCTGGCGCTGGCGATTGAGCGCGTGGGCCTGCATCGGCGGTTGGCACTGGCAATTATCGGCATGGCGGGAAAAAGTACCTGGGGCATATTGCTCGCCTTCATGATCGCAACGGCAATCCTGAGCATGCTGATCTCAAATACTTCTTCGACGCTGATTATGATACCGATCGCTTTGGCGGTGCTGGTCGCGGGCGGCGTGCGGGATGGAGAGACCGACGGCTTTGCAGGCGCGCTGGTCATGGGCGTTGCTTTTGCAGCCTCGATTGGAGGACTTGGAACCCTGGTTGGCAGTCCGACCAATGCAATTGCCGCCGGGCTGATTAACAAGACGCTGGGGATGGAGATTGATTTTCTGGAATGGATGAAATTCGGCATGCCGATTGTGATCGTCGGAATACCGACATTGGCCGCCATCCTGATCTTGGTTCAGAAAGTTGGACGACATAGTTTCGACGGAGTGAAGGCGCAGGCTGCCATTGGTTCGCCCGGCCCCTGGAGTATCCCTGAAAAGCGCCTGATTCCAGTTGTCATCCTTGTTGTTCTGGGCTGGTTGTTCCTGCCGCAAATCAAATCGTTTTTACCCGATGGCGCTCTTCATGATGGCAGCATAGCGATTATTGGTGGCTTGCTGCTCTTCATATTGCCCGATGGTACCGGGCGGCGGCTTTTGAACTGGGATGAGGCGGACCGCGCTCCCTGGGGCGTAATTATGATGTTTGGCGGAGGACTGGCCTTGGCGGCCGGGATTATTGAGTCTGGCCTCGCGGACTGGTTGGGCGGCGCATTATCTCCCCTTAAAACAGTACCGGTCATCGTTATTGCGGCCGCGCTGGTCGCGCTGGTGATATTGGTGACCGAATTTGCATCCAATGTGGCGACGGCAAGTGGAATCATGCCCGTGGTGGCAAGTCTGATCCTTGCAACTGGCGCGGACCCGGTCTTGCTGGCCGTGCCAGCGGCGATGGCGGCCAGCTGGGGATTTATGTTGCCCTCCGGTACAGGGCCAAATGCTATTGCCTGGTCTACCGGGCATATTGAACTGCCCAAAATGCTCAAATCCGGTTTGCTACTCGATATGGCTGGCATACCGATAATTATCGGCTGTGTATGGATGGTTTCCGTTGTGACCAGTTAGTTTTTCGGGCATAGGCGCAGCACATATATTGCGTGGGAGCGAAACTAATGTCCGACAAGAAAGACGATATTCCAGGGGTGCCGGTAACGCGCCGTATGCCCAAGACTCCGATCAAGGAAATTGGCGGCCGTAAACTGAAACCTGCCACCTTGATGATGGGGCATGGTTATGACCCGGAACTGTCAGAAGGTTCGCTAAAACCGCCGATTTTTCTGACTTCCACATTCGCCTTTGAAAACGCGGCTGCGGGCAAGCATTTTTTTGAAGGTATTACCGGAAAACGACCCGGCGGTACTGATGGTCTGGTCTATTCGCGTTTCAACGGCCCCAATCAGGAAATTCTGGAAGACCGGTTGAGCATCTGGGACGAAGCGGAGGATGCACTGGCTTTCTCAAGCGGGATGACGGCAATTTCCGTATTGATGCTGACCTATTGTTCGGCGGGCGATGTGATTGTGCATAGCGGGCCGCTTTATGCCGCGAGTGAGGGATTTGTTGCCAAGGTTCTCGGCAAATTTGGCGTGACCTATCTCGATTTTCCGGCCGGTGCGACGCGCGAAGAGCTGGACGCCATTTTGGAAAAAGCCAAAGCACAAGCAGCCGATCAGGACGGCAAGGTTGCAATGGTCTATCTGGAAAGCCCGGCCAACCCCACCAACGCGCTGGTTGATATCGAAGCGGTTCGCGATGCGCGAAACGCGGTGCTTGGCGAAGATGGACCACCGATTGCAATCGATAACACGTTCCTTGGACCATTGTGGCAACGACCGCTGAATAATGGCGCGGATATTGTCGTTTACAGTCTCACCAAATATGTCGGCGGTCATAGCGATCTGGTTGCCGGGTCGCTGGCGGGCGCAAAGAAATGGATGGATCCGGTTCGCGCTCTGCGGAACACGATGGGCGGGATTTGCGATCCGAATACCGCGTGGATGCTGATGCGTTCTTTGGAGACCGTGGAATTGCGGATGCAGCGCGCGGGAGAGAATGCGGCAAAAATCTGCGAATTTCTTACGCAGCACCCCAAGGTAGAGGGGCTTGGTTATCTCGGTATGATTTCCGATGCCCGGCAACAGGATATTTTTGATCGGCACTGTTCGGGTGCTGGATCAACTTTCTCGGTCTTTATCAAAGGCGGAGAGACCGAAAGCTTCCGGTTTCTCGATAGCTTGAGGATCGCCAAGCTTGCTGTGAGTCTTGGCGGCACCGAGACACTGGTAAGCCTTCCAGCGGCAATGACACATTTGTCCGTCCCCGATGAGCGTAAAGCCCAGCTTGGTATTACAGACAATCTTGTTCGGATTTCTATCGGGGTGGAAGACCCTGACGATCTGATCGCTGATTTTGAACAGGCGCTCGAAGCGGTTTAGGGCCTAGTCCCAGTCGACATTCAGTCGTTGAAACTTTGGTTTGTGTGTTCGTCATACCGGCGAAGGCCGGTATCCAGTCCGATAAAGCCTTTTTTTGGGACTGGGCCCCGGCCTTCGCCGGGGTGACGTAATTACAGTTTTTCAGATAGTTAATTTTGAATGTCAACACCACCTAGTCCCAGTCGACAATTTTCCAACCGCGCTTTTCCGCCAATTGGCGAAGCGCGGGGCTGGGCGTTGTTGCGACCGCTTCATCGGCGTAGTCCAGCATCGGTGCGTCGCTGACATGATCGGAATAGGCGCGAATGTGAATCTTTTTCCGGTCCACAGATTGCTGATCCAAAAATATTTTGATGCGATCAAGCTTTGCCTCATCATAACAATTCTCGCCGATGATCTTTGGCAAAACGCGACCGTTATCATCTATTTCCAGTTTTGTGCCGATAACATCATCAAAGCCCAACCTTGTGGCGATAGCATCTACATATAGTTCGTAAGAAGCCGTCGCCAATACCAGCTTCCTGCCTTGGTTTCTATCTTCCTCGACCTGCGCGACGGCTTTTTCATAGCTGTTTTCAAGCATCACTTTGTTGGCATAGCTTTCGATGTGCGGCTGGAGCGCGTCCAGCTTTGGTGCTGCGCCAAGCAAAAGCCTTTGATTATAGGTTTTCAGGTCCTTTCGGCTTATCAGTTTCAAACCATAAGCAATGAAACCAAATGGCAAGAGCGGAAGAAATACAAGCCGCCAGGGTGCCCGCGCAAAGACCATGTGGAACAGAAACGGAGTATAAGTACCCCGTTTTGTAATTGTTCGATCCATGTCATAGATTGCGATCTTCTGCATGATGCGTCCTTAACAGCGCGAAAGCCGATGCGCTAAAGAAATGTCAGGCATTTATGGGTTTAATGGCTTGAGCTTTTTTTGTTTTTCCCTCACCAATACAGTTGATGGCCATCGCTGGTGATTTTGTTGAAGAATTTGCCGATGACGGGGCGGTGACGCTCCGTTTTTCCGGTGATCTTTCTATTGCCGGTTTGAACGATCTTCCCGAACGGATAAGAGACGATGTTTCGCGGATAGACCGGCTTGATCTGCATGAGGTCGGTTATATTGATACGGTTGGTGCCTGGCTGGTTCACCGTACCGCGCTGGAGCGTGAGGCTGAAATAATAGGAGCAGATGACGACGCGAAGCGATTGCTTGCTGCTGTCGGCAATGTGGCCCGGCCATCTGATGTTCGTCCAGATCCACCTAATCCACTCGTTCGTGTCCTTGATGAGGTTGGCGAAGCAACAACATTAGCAATCACGACTTTTGTCGGCTTGGTCGGATTCTTCGGATCGGTAATAGCCTCTGCTTTCTCGCTATTACTGCATCCCGGCCGGATCAGATGGCATGCGGTGATTCAAAGATTTGATGTTGTTGGTGTCCGGGCGCTTGGCATCGTCGGGCTGATGAGCTTCCTCATCGGTCTGGTGATCGCACAGCAAGGTGCGGTGCAATTGCGACAATTTGGCGCCGAGGTGTTTACGGTCAATCTGGTTGGCCGGCTAACGATGCGCGAACTGGGCGTATTGATGACCGCAATCATGGTGGCCGGGCGATCGGGGTCTGCATTTGCAGCGCAAATTGGAACAATGAAGCTGACCGAAGAAATCGATGCGATGCGGACCATTGGAGTATCGCCGATTGAAGCTTTGATTATGCCAAGAGTGCTGGCTACCATTGTCATGTTGCCACTTTTGGGGTTTTACGCTTCTATAGTGGCAATTATCGGTGGTGGCCTGTTAAGCTGGGTTGCCCTTGATATTCCTCCCGCCACTTTTTTTAGCCGCATACGAGAGGTTGTGCCGATTACCGATGTATATGTAGGGCTTGTGAAAGCACCGGTGTTCGGTGCGGTAATTGCGGTAACCGGCTGTTATCAGGGGATGCAGGTCGAAGGCAATGCAGAGCAGGTAGGCGCAAGGACCACGGCGGCTGTCGTACAGGCGATATTCCTGGTGATCGTGCTCGACGCGTTTTTTGCCGTATTCTTCACCTGGATCGGATGGTCCTGATGCCTGTCAATATTCTGGAAAATGATAATATTATTGTCGACCGCGGTTTTGACGGTCCGATTATCTCGGTCAAAGGATTGCGTAACAGCTTTGGCGAACAGGTCATCCATGACGATCTGAATCTTGAGGTCAAACGCGGCGAAATTATTGGTGTCGTTGGTGGATCCGGTACCGGAAAGTCTGTCCTCATGCGCTCGATCATCGGGCTGCAAAAACCCGATGAAGGAGAGATTGAGGTTTTCGGCGAATCGCTGCTCGGTCACAGCGAAAGCCAAACCGTTGACGTGCGTAAGCGCTGGGGCGTCCTGTTTCAGGGCGGGGCGCTGTTCTCCACTTTGACCGTGGCTGAAAATGTCATGGTTCCGATACGCGAATTCTATCCGAATATGGACCGGGATTTTCGCAGGGAGGTCGCCAAATATAAAGTATGCCTGTCTGGTCTGCCCCCTGAGGCAGCTCCAAAATATCCGTCGGAATTATCGGGAGGGATGAGGAAACGAGCGGGAATAGCGCGCGCTTTGGCGCTTGATCCGGAACTATTGTTTCTGGATGAACCAACGGCGGGTCTTGATCCAATTGGCGCTGCGGCTTTCGATAATTTGACGCGCGAGTTACAGCAGACGCTCGGCCTCACTGTTTTTCTTATCACCCATGATCTTGATACGCTCCACGCGATTTGTGACCGGGTGGCGGTTCTGGCAGACAGACAGGTAATCGCGGTGGGAACGATTGCAGAGCTTTTGGCGCTGGATCATCCGTGGATTCAGGAATATTTTAATGGACCGCGCGGGCGGATGGCTGCACCGCGACCCAAGAAGTGAAGGTTTTAGGCGATCATGAATATTGAGAGATTTCTTGCAGTGTTCATGCCGGGCGGCATAAAGGTGGTTTAAATGGAAACACGGTCCAATAATATTCTCGTCGGAGCGATAACGCTCATATTACTGGGGCTGGTTGCAGCTTTTCTGGTCTGGATCGTCCGTTTCGGTGACGGCGCGAACAAGGAATATGATATTTTCTTTGCCCAGTCCGTTGGCGGTCTTGCAGAGGGTACCGGCGTAACATTTGCTGGAGTTCCATCCGGTCAGGTGCTGGAGGTGGAATTGTGGAAGAAAGACCCCGATTTTGTCCGTGTCCGCATTGCTGTCACGGAAGACACGCCGATATTGCAGGGAACGACAGCCACGGTCCAGAGCGTAAGCTTTACCGCGCCACCGAATATTCAGCTGGATGGCGCAAAAAAAGATGCGCCCCCAATCACAGAGCTCGGCCCCGAAGGCGTGCCGGTGATCCCGACCAAACCGGGCGCGCTCGGGGAATTGCTCAACAGTGCACCCTTGGTGGTTGAAAGACTTGCCACGCTGACCGACCGATTAACGTTATTATTATCCGATAAAAATCAGGAATCGATTGAAGGTATCCTGCAAAATACGGAACAGTTGACCGGCAGTCTGGCAAAACAGACGCCGGGGCTGGAGGCGATTATGGCAGAATCGCGGATTGCCATTCGCAATGCTGCTCAAACAGCAGAAAAGCTCTCTGCATTGGCTGATAATGCAAGCGGTTTTCTTAGCAATAATGGTGAGCCGCTGGCCAAGGATCTAAGCAACACGCTTAGATCCGCGGAAAAAAGCATGTCGGCTTTGGATGCCGTCCTGCAAGATGCGCGACCCGGCCTGCAAAATTTTGGGGAGAAGACCCTGCCCGAAGTTGACCAATTGGTTGAGGATATGCAGGCTCTGACGAAATCCATGACATCGGTCAGCGAGCGATTGGACCAAGGCGGTGCGGGATCGCTAATCTCTGCGCCGACGCTGCCAGATTATGAGCCGGGGAAATAGGGGAATATAGTCCATGAAGCAGATTGATCTTTTGAAATCCCTTGGCGCTCTGGCTGTTGTGTCGCCGGTTTCCGCTTGTGTAAGTTTTGGTGGAGCGGAACCTCCCCCATTTCTGCTTTCTCTGACGCCTGATACGCAAATGGATGCCGGTGCGGTTCGCAGCGGCCCGAAATCCGGGGCCTTGGTCGTCCGCCTCCCCACAACACCGCAAAAGCTCAATAACCTGCGCGTACCGGTACAAACGAGCAGCACCGGGATAGCCTATCTGAAAGAAGCAACATGGGTAGATAAGCCGGCGCGGCTTTTTCAGGGGCTGTTGATTGAAACCATTGCTGCGAAAAATAACCGATTGGTGTTGACCGCCACTCAGGCTTCGGGAAAAGCGGAAACCTATCTGGCCGGCGAACTGGTCAATTTTGGTCTTGATGGGCCAAGCCTGAAAGTCACCGTAACCTATGACGCAGTGAAAATTCGCGAAGGGCAGCCGGTTGAAAAACGCCGTTTTGAGGCAAGCGAATCGGTCTATGCAGCAGAGGCGGGACCGGTTGGCGAAGCGCTCAACAGCGCCGCGAACAAAGTTATCGTCGAAGTGGCGGCCTGGATTGGCTAGCGCGTTAGACGCTTTCCTCTTTGTCAGCGTAAACAAATCCTTCCGGCTCCGGCCAATCGGCAGATGTTGCCGCCATCACCCGGAAAAGTCGTCCCATTTCATCAATATGGGTTAGCCGGCGGCGTGCGGCCTCTATCGCTTCTGCATGACCGGGGACAGCTTTGGTCAATGTGGCCGCGCGCTGATCAATGCCGATGGCTTTCAACCATTGCCCCTGTTCAGCCGGACCATGGACCGACAAGAGCTGTGATCGCGCGATATTGGCAAGCGCATGAAAATCAACATGGGCGGTGAGATCGGAGGAACCGGGGCTATCAAACGGGCTGATCGGCAGGTGATCCTTGACCGCCTGCAACGTGCTTCCCGTGCCCGGTTTGTCATATCCATAATCAATGATCAGCAAGGCACCGCCTTGCCTGGCGAGGCGATTTGATATCCGGTATAATATATCAATACTGACCGGGGAACTTTCCAATATCGTTCCAGCGGGCAAATCCTTCGTGGATGTGGGTATTTGATTACCCATATTTTTGGTGCCGGGAATGGCGATAAATTTATTGCGGTCCCGGGCTACCATATGGCGTCGCCACCCGGCCTGGGTGGAAATAAACTGTTCAACCGGAAGCGCGTCAAAAAATTCATTGGCGACGATCAGCAGTGGCGCATCATCAGGCAGCGTCTCTATTGTATCATGCCATATTGCCTCGGGATGAAGCTTGGCCTGCCTGGATTTGAGCACCGGACTGGTTTCCACAAAATGGACCATCGGATCGCAGCCGAATTTGGCCATGGTGCGTAAGGCGTCAGCTGCCAACGTACCTCGTCCCGGTCCCAGTTCGACATAGTGGCAATGTTTAGGAGATCCTTTGCGGAGCCAGAGATCGGCAATCCAGATACCAATCAGCTCGCCGAACATCTGGCTAATTTCCGGCGCGGTGACAAAATCGCCTTCTTTGCCCAGCGGGTCTTTGCCGGCATAATAAGCCGCATTGGCGATCGCCATATACTCACCGAGATTTATCGGGCCATCACGCTCAATTTTCTCGGCCAGTTGATGGGCCGCACTATTTTCGGGAAGCCCTTCGCCGTCAGGCAACGCTCTTGTCTCCTGCTACCGGTTCAACTCTGACCCGGCGACTTTTGGCGGTAAAAACCAGATAGATGCCAAGGATCAACATCGGTACTGTTAGCGTCTGTCCCATGGTCAGGCCCCAGCTCAGATTTTCAAGGCCGACGTCGGGTTGCCGGAAAAATTCGACAAAAAACCGGCTAAGACCATAGACCAGCAATCCTGCGCCCAGGAGTTTTCCTGGTTGATAGCGCGCATCGGTTTTCCAGAACATCAGCGAAAGGATGATAAAATAGACAATGCCTTCAAGGCCTGCTTCATATAGCTGACTTGGGTGGCGCGCCACTTCTCCGCCGCCAGGAAAGATAATCGCCCAGGCGACATCGGTTTCCCGGCCCCAGAGTTCGCCGTTGATGAAATTTGCCAGACGAACCAGGAGTAAGCCGAAGGGGATGACGACCGCAATATAGTCACAAAATCTCAGAAAGCTGAGTTTTTCTTTTCTGGTCATCCACCAGATCGCAAGGATCACGCCCAATGTGCCTCCGTGAAGCGACATCCCCCCCTGCCAGACTTTGAATATATCGGCCGGATTCGCCATAATCGATGGATTGTAGAATAATATATAGCCCAGTCGCCCGCCCAGGATGATCCCCAGCGTGGCATAGAAAATAAAATCATCTGCGTGGCGTCGCGCCATCGGTGAACCAGGTTGGGCAATTAGTTTCGTAAGGTACCAATATCCAAGCAAAATACCGGCAAGATAGCCAAGAGAATACCATTTCAACTGGAAGAATCCGAGATCAAGCGCGTTTTTGGACAGGCCAAGCTCTTCAAATCGCGTAAATTGCGCTGCATTGGCCAGAATAATGTCAATCAACTCTTTTCCCCATTCAATTTCGCCGCCATAGATAGGGCATATAGCGGCAAATTCCCCTTTACCAAGAGGGAAAGCCAATTGGGCAAAATGGGAGAAGTATGAAATGAAATCGGAACTGGATACGGTTATAGATCAAACGCTGAATAAACTGGCACAGCCCGGGCAGCTTTTGGAACTGGATACTGTACAAAAATATGGTGTCAATCTTCCAGCGTTGAAAAATTCTCCAACCAATCTGGCCGATTTTTTTGCCTATTTTTGTAACGAACATGCGGACAAGGAATTTCTGGTTGATGGTGAGATTCGACTGACTTTTGCAGAAACCTATGCCGCCGCGCGCTTGGTTGCCGGCGGCCTTGTGGAAGGATACGGCGTGCAGAAGGGTGACCGCATTGGTATCGCTGCTCGAAATTCTGCCAATTGGATCATTCTCAATATGGCCATCTTGATGGCGGGCGGCATTTCGACCAAGCTCAATGGCTGGTGGCAGGGCGATGAACTTTGCGAAGGAATTGAGGATGTAGGTTGCAAAATCGTCCTTGCCGATGCCCAGAGAGCGGCACGCTTGAAAGAATGCGGACGAAATCACGGCGCTGAAGTGATTGTGTTTGAGCATGACAAACCACCTGCCGAGGGCCTGAAAATATTACTGGCCAGGGGCGGGGGAGCCGAAACACCGCTACCGCAAATTGATCCGGAAGATAATGCCACTATCCTGTTTACATCCGGTTCGACGGGTCGATCAAAAGGCGCCTATTCCGACCATCGCGGCGTGGTGCAGGGGGCGATGAGTTTCGTCGCGGCGCTGGTTGTCATGGTCAATATTATGGAAAAAGCCGGAACCATGCCGAATCTGCAACCAACAGCTATGGTTGCTGTACCTCTGTTCCATGTAACCGCATCCGTGCCATTATTGCTGGTAAGCTATGCCATTGGTCGCAAATTGGTTTTGATGAAAAAATGGGACGCCGAAGAGGCGATGCGGCTGATCGAGAAAGAGAAGATCACCTATTTTGTAGGCGTGCCATTGATGAGCATGGAAATTTATTCCCATCCCAATTTTGATAAATATGACCTGTCCTCTTGTGTTACAATGGCCGCCGGCGGCGCTCCTCGTCCGGTCGATCATGTCAAACGGATAAAGGACAAAATGGGCGAAGGCTTTCCGATTATCGGTTATGGCCTGACCGAAACCAACGGCGTGGGTTGTACAAACCAGAATGAAAATTACATGGCAAAACCCAGCAGTACGGGGCGCGCAACCCCGCCACTGGTAGAGGTGGCACTACTTGATGATGATGGCAATAAAGTACCAGAGGGGGAGCGCGGCGAGGTTTGTATTCGTTCGATCTGTAATTTTATCGGCTATTGGAACAATGAGGAAGCGACCAAAGCGGCATTCACCGATGACGGATATTTCCGGTCCGGTGATATTGGCGAGTTTGATGAAGACGGTTATCTCTATATTGTGGACCGCAAGAAAGAGATTATCATCCGTGGCGGTGAGAATATCAGCTGTCAGGAAGTTGAGGCTGCGATCTACTCCAACCCGGCAATTGCCGAAGCCTGTATATTTGGTGTTCCCGATGAACGGTTCGGCGAAGTTCCGGCACTGGTTTACCATGTGAAAGATGGGCATAGCCTGGCGCAGGAGGATTTGCTGGCCTACCTTAAAGACAAGTTGGCACCGTATAAAATGCCGGTGCATATCTGGCAATATGATGAGCCGCTGCCAAAACTGGGAACCGCAAAAATTGCGAAAATCATAATCGCAAAGAAACATCGTGAAATGCTGGAAGAAACGGGATGAATGCCCGGGCCGATATTCCGGGGCGGGCTGCCTCTCCGGGCAACCGGACTGTCCGGCAGCGGGAAATTATTGATCGGCGCGCACTCAACGAACAAATCGTCGCTCTGATTGATACTGATGGTATCGCCCAGTCGCGAGCCAGGATATTGACGCTGCTTCAAAAAGCACTTTCTGACGGCCGGGAAGAGATAAGTCAGCGGCTTTTGGCAAAGCCATCTGCGGGGCACGCCGCGGCATCGGATCAATCTTTTCTGATCGACCAACTTGTTCGCATTATCCACGATATTGCGGTGAAATATCAATATCCGGTGGGCAACCCCTCGTCCGGTGAACGTATAACGGTCATGGCGGTGGGCGGCTATGGACGGGACGAAATGGCGCCACACAGCGATGTTGATATCGCGTTTATCACTCCGTTTAAGCGAACCAGCTGGACCGAGCAGGCGGTCGAGGCAATGTTATATTGGCTATGGGATTTGAGCTTGAAGGTGGGGCAGAGCAGCCGTTCGATAGATGAAATGGTGCATATGGCCAATGAAGACCTGTCGATCCGCACCGCTCTTCTGGAAGGGCGCTATGTCTGGGGCGACACCGGCGTCTATGAAGAAGCCAAAGCCCGTTTTTTCAGCGATGTGGTAGAAGGAAATGATCGAACTTTTGTCTCTGAAAAACTGGCGGAGCGGGACGAGCGGCATAAGCGAATGGGCGACAGCCGTTATGTGGTCGAACCCAATGTCAAAGAGGGTAAAGGAGGACTGCGTGACCTTCAGACACTCTATTGGATTGGGAAGTTCATTCACCGGGTAGCGTCCGCGCGGGAATTGATCGACGTTGGCCTGCTCACCAGGAATGAATTTCTGCGGTTCCGGAAAGCGGCAAATTTTCTGTGGGCGGTGCGCTGTCATATGCACGATATGACCGGACGGGCCGAAGATCGGCTGACATTTGATTTGCAGACGGAAGTCGCTCAGCGCATGCGATTTGCCGACCGGACGGGGAAATCCTCGGTTGAGCGTTTCATGCAATATTATTTTCTCAACGCAAAAGTTGTCGGGAATTTGACCGGTGTTTTCCTGGCGCATCTGGATGAGACCCATGCCGCAGGGGTGCGCCGGTTCATTCCAAATATTACGCGGCGGCCCAAAAAGCTGAACGGGTTTATCCTTGATCGGGGGCGATTGGCTTTGCCCGAGGAAAGCTTCTTCGCAGAAGACCCCATCCGGCTGATCGAGATATTTCAGCTGGCGGATAAACATGAACTGGAAATTCATCCGCTGGCGATGCGCGCGGCGCGGCGGGATGCAAAACTGATCACCAATGAAATCCGCAAAGACAAACGCACCAATAGACTGTTTCTTGATGTCCTCTGTTCACCGCGCGATCCCGAACTGGTGTTGCGCTGGATGAACGAAGCTTCGATCTTTGGGCGCTTTATTCCGGATTTTGGCCGGGTGGTCGCGCAAATGCAATTTGATATGTATCATCATTATACCGTCGATGAGCACAGCATCCGCGCCATTGGGCTGCTCGCAAAAATTGGTCGGGGCGAACTGGTGGAAGATCATCCCAATTCCACTAAAACAATGCAAAAGCTTAAGAACCGCCGCGTATTATTTGTTGCTACTTTGCTTCATGACATTGCCAAGGGAAGGGGCGGTGATCACAGTGTTCTGGGCGCTGAGGTGGCGATGAAACTCTGTCCCCGGCTGGGCCTTGAACCCTATGAAACCGAACTGGTAGCATGGCTTGTCCGCCATCATCTATTGATGTCGGCAATGGCGTTTAAGCGCGACCTGTCGGACTATAAAACGATCCAGGACTTTGTCAGCCAGGTGAAAAGCGTCGAGCGGCTTCGGTTACTTACGGTTCTGACTTCGGTTGATATTCGCGCAGTTGGCCCGGGCGTCTGGAACAGCTGGAAGCGACAATTGCTAACCGATCTGTTCGAGGCAGCAGAGGAAATGCTGCGCCTTGGCCATAAGCAGCGCGGACGCAAGGAACGGATTACCGAGAAACAGGCAACATTGGCAGCGGCGCTAAACTTACCAAAAGCGCGATTCAACAAACTGGCAAAGCGACTTCCCGAACCCTATTGGATTGCAGAGCCGGAGGATGTTATTGAGCATAATGCGCGCCTGATGCTGGCGGCTGGTGATGATAATCTGGCAATCTCTGCGGAAGTTTATCCGGAGCGGGGTGCCACGCTGATTACCATTTACGCAGCCGACCATCCCGGCCTGTTTTTCAGAATCGCCGGCGGAATCCATGTCGCCGGCGGTAATATTATCGACGCACGGATTCACACGACAAGAGATGGCATGGCGCTTGACAATTTCCTTGTGCAGGACCCCTTTGGACGCCCTTTTTCAGAAGCCAGTCAGCTTGAGCGGCTGAAAAAGGCGGTTGAAGATGCATTGGCCAACCGGTCAAAACTGGCGCTAAAGCTGGAAGCGCGGCCGCTGGCGCTGACCCGCGCAGACGCCTTTAATATTACCCCGGTGACAATGGTCGATAATGATGCGTCCAATCGCTTCACCGTGATTGAAGTAAATGCTCAGGATCGACCAGCCTTGCTGAACGCTTTGGCTTATGCCCTGTTTCAATCCAAAGTGACTGTCCACAGCGCGCATATCTCGACCTATGGCGAACGCGCTGTTGATACTTTCTATGTAACCGATTTATTGGGCGCAAAAATTGAAAGCAAGGCACGTCTGAGCAACTTGAAGACGAAGCTTACAAAGGCGGCTTCACAAGAAGTTTCTGCGATAGAAACTGCCTAGCAACTGTATCTCTACGCCACTTTCCAGAGGACATTTTTGGCGATTAGAGCGTTGGCAATAATGATGAGTTTTCTTGCGACAGCAATGAGGACAAGTTTATGTGGTTTGCCATTTTGCTTCAAGC
>UOEF01000061.1_pt1 | contig 20770 bp, 23 predicted proteins | sample 1989141 | NCBI WGS metagenome assembly UOEF01 (sample SAMEA4712195, study PRJEB27164) | hydrothermal vent metagenome | biome: marine basaltic hydrothermal vent biome; feature: marine hydrothermal vent; material: mineral | place: Pacific Ocean | collected 2011-06-14/2011-07-23 | depth 1719 m
GGTGGAAGAAGGCGCAATATTGATGCGCTTTGACAGCAGCGTATTAGGCCCTACAGCTCGCACAGCCAATTTAAGCCGGGAGCAGCTACTTGCGCGCAGAGCAAGGCTGGAAGCCGAACGCGATGGCCAACGAAAACTGACTTTTCCGCCCGAGTTGACCGCAAATTCCAACACGACCAAACAGGAAGCAATGACACGCGAAAGTCAGCAATTCAACTTGCGTCAACGGGAGCAGGCCGGAACCCTTGCCCTGCTTAATCAGCGCGTCGCACAATATCGCCAGCAAATTCGCAGCTATAATGTCCAGATTGACGCGGCCAATCGCCAACTCGCGCTAATTCAGCCGGAACTATATGGCTTGCGCGATCTTTTCAAACGCGGCCTGGTCACTGTGAACCGGCTTAACCAGATGGAGCGGACGGCGGTGCAGCTGACCGCACAAACAGCCTCCTTGCAGGCCAATATCGCCCAGACACAGGCGCAGATTTCAGAAACGCGAGAGCAAATCCTGAACGCATCGCAATCACGGCGCGTAGAAGCTGCGGCCGATCTTTCGCTGGTTCTGGCGCAGCTCAATGAACAGGATATGCGTATCGCGTCGGCAAGCGATTCTCTTGATCGCAGTACGATCCGCGCGCCACAGGCCGGCATTATCGACAAACTGGCTTATTCGACCATCGGAAGTGCCATCCCCGCCGGAAAGCCAATCGCGCAGATTGTACCGGATCGCGATCTGCTAATTATTCAGGGGAAAGTCAGCCCGGCCGATGTTGATCAACTATCCATCGGTCAGCAAGCGCGCGTTCGTTTTTCCACGCTCGATCAACAGCTGTCACCGGAAATTGACGGCAAGCTGACATTTGTTTCTGCCGAACGCACCGATGACCCCAATACGGGCGCAAGCTATTACCGCGTCCGTATAGAGATAGGACAGGAGGAGATTAACTCCGTTGGCGGGAACGGAATTCGTGCTGGTATGCCGGTGGAGCTTTTCCTGCAAACCGGGTCTCGCTCGATGTTGTCCTATGTGACAAAACCGTTTTTCGATCAGCTTCGCTATGCAATGCGGCAATAAGTAGCAACTAAGCTATGGTCGGATCACAGGTCTTGGCCATGGACATGCTTGTCACCCTTGATGGAGCAGTTGATATATGACCGAAAAACACAGTGAAATCCGCGAAGAAGTCGCGAAACTCTGCGCGAAATTTCCTGGCTCCTATTGGCGGGAAAAGGATCGCGAGCGCGATTACCCCATCGAATTTGTGACCGCTTTGACACAGGCCGGTTATCTCTCTGTCCTGATACCGGAAGAACATGGCGGAGCGGGATTACCGCTTTCAGCAGCAGCGGCAATATTGGAGGAAATTCAGGCACAGGGATGCAACGGCGGTGCCTGTCACGCGCAAATGTATACGATGGGCACATTGCTGCGCCATGGGTCGAACGCGCAAAGAGCCGAATATCTCCCAAAAATCGCGAGTGGCGACCTGCGCTTACAGGCATTTGGCGTAACCGAACCAACCAGCGGCACCGATACATTGTCGCTGAAAACAACGGCAAAGCGCGACGGCGATAATTATGTTATCAACGGCCAGAAAATCTGGACCAGCAGAGCGGAATATAGCGACCTGATGGTCCTGCTCGCGCGAACAACTCCGCAAAGCGAAGTGACCAAACGAACCGCCGGCCTGTCGGTATTCATATTGGATATGCAGACCGCCAGGCAAGATGGCCTCACCATAAATCCAATCGAAACAATGATGAACCACAGCTCGACCGAAGTGTTTTTCGATAATGTTCGTGTGCCAGCAGCCAATCTGATTGGCGAAGAAGGAAATGGTTTCAAATATATTCTGACCGGCATGAACGCCGAACGGATATTGATTGCGGCGGAATGTATCGGCGATGCAAAATGGTTCATAAAAACTGCCAGCGCTTATGCAAGCGAGCGCAAGGTTTTTAATCGCCCGATAGGCCAAAATCAGGGCGTTCAATTTCCCATCGCCAAGGCTTATGCTCAAATGCGTGCAGCGGAATTGATGGTTCACGATGCAATCGAGAAATATGAGGCCGGAGAAAATTGCGGAGCAGAGGCCAATATGGCAAAAATGCTGGCCGCCGATGCCAGCTGGGCGGCCGGAGAAGCATGTATACAAACATTGGGCGGCTTTGGCTTTGCAGCTGAATATGATGTCGAAAGAAAATTCCGGGAAACGCGACTTTATCAAGTGGCTCCCATCTCCACCAATCTCATTTTATCCTATATCGCCGAGCATGTTCTGGGTTTACCGCGATCCTATTAAATTATCTTGTCACTGGCCGATGACCAGACCATAAACAGGCGCAGGATAGAGGATGAACATTGAAAATCGCGAAGGGATCAGAACAGGAAGACCGGGGCGACGGATTGAGCGAACCGGTTACCAACGGCGCTTCGATTGACATACCCTATGCGTTTGCCCGGGACCATGGCGTGCTGCTCAAAGGGACCGATGGCGAGCAACTCACGGTAGCCCTGCGTGAGGGTGCTAAACCCTCTGCCTTGCTTGAATTACGCCGCTATTTGGCGATGCCATTTGATGTCGATCTGACAGATGGACCGGATTTCGAAAAGCTGCTTTCCGACCATTATGCGATGGAGGGAAGCGCGGCGGCGCTTGCCAGCAACTATGGGGCGGACGCGCTGGATGATATTGCCGAAAATATTCCAAGCGCGGAAGATTTACTCGATAGCGCAGATGACGCGCCAACCATCCGCCTGATCAACGGGATTATTGCCGAAGCTGCCCGGCAAGGCGCATCGGACATTCATATCGAACCCTATGAAACGAACCTGGTGGTCAGAATGCGGGTCGATGGCATGTTGCAAGAGAAGCTGCGGATGCCGCCCCATGTCGCATCGGTAATCGTCAATCGGATCAAGGTGATGGCGCGTCTTGATATTGCCGAACGGCGTATCCCACAGGACGGACGGATCAGCCTGACATTGGGCGGAAAGCTGCTTGATGTCCGCGTATCCACCCTGCCCAATCGCGCAAACGAACGCGTGGTCATGCGTATCCTTGACAAGGATAGCGCGGCCATCTCGCTCGACCTGCTGGGGCTTTCCGATGAGGCATCTGCGATATTAACCGGGGCGCTGAAAGAACCCAATGGAATCATATTGGTTACCGGCCCCACCGGTTCTGGCAAAACGACCACGCTCTATGCAAGTCTCAAACAGCTTAACGACGGCAGTCGCAATATCCTGACCGTCGAAGATCCGGTGGAATATGCCGTTGAAGGCATTGGACAGACGCAAGTCAATGCCAAGGTGGGTCTGACGTTTGCGGCAGGACTGCGCGCCATCCTGCGACAGGACCCCGATGTCGTGATGGTCGGCGAAATCCGGGACAAAGAAACCGCAGATATAGCGGTGCAAGCCGCGCTGACCGGCCATCTAGTGCTGTCCACCGTCCATACCAATGATGCGGTTGGCGCGATTACCAGAATGCGGGATATGAAGGTGGAGCCGTTCCTGCTCGCCTCCACCGTGCGCGCCGTAATTGCTCAAAGGCTCGTGCGCCGTCTGTGTGAACATTGCCGGGAGCCGGTTCGGGCAGATGACAGTCTCGCCGCTCTCCTGGGCTTCGAAAGCAACACAAATATATTCCAGCCAAAAGGCTGCGCGCACTGTAATCAGACCGGTTTTCAGGGGCGCATCGGTGTTTTCGAAGCTATTCGTATCGACGACACCATCCGAAAACTGATCAATGACAATGGCGATGAAAATGACATTTCATCACGCGCATTCCTCAAAAGCAAATCCCTCGCTTCCACCGCGCGCGCAATGGTGCGCCAAGGTCTCACCACCGCCGAAGAAGGCATTAGAATATCAAGGCGGGAAGATACCGAATGACCTATTGGCCGGTAGCTGCGTTGCCGTTCATCGCCACACTAGGTCACATACCTATAAAGGGTATTCCCAAAGCGTTGTAACTATGATTATCTTCGATGGCCTTCGGCTCAGTCTTTTGGATAAGGAGATTGATATGCCGCGATTTGATTTGACGGATTTTGAGTGGGGTGTGATCCAGCCTTTGTTACCAAACAAGAGCCGGGGAGTGTCACGGGTGGAGGACCGGCGTGTATTGAACGGGATATTTGCTGCTCTGGTCTTCGGCTCTGGCGGTTGCACACTTGCGCGCACTGGGCGGATATTCCCTCTCGCTACGGTCCCTACACGACCTGCGTGAACCGGTTCAGCCGCTGGCGCAAGGCAGGTGTGTGGGCAGGCCTATGACGGGCACAGCGCTCATGCCATGCTGGATACATTAAAACCTGACAATGTGCTGCTCGCTGACCGTGCTTATGATGCCGATAGTTTGCACGAAGAAATTGCAGCAAGAGGGGCTTGGGCCAATATCCCACCCATACCACAGCGAAAGAAAAAGCCCGTGTTCGATAAGTTCCTGTATCGCTATTGCAATCTGGTCGAGAGGTTCTTTAGCAAACTCAAACACTTCCGTGCTGTAGCTACCCGATATGACAAAAGAGACGACAACTTCCTCGCCTCCGTCCAACTCGTCTCTATACGTATCTGGCTCAGATTTAATGAGTCTGTGACCTAGGGTTTGAACCCAAATAATATATGGAGCGTGGTTTGAAGCGATTGGCCCATAGGCGAGGAAGGAAAGCGCAGGAATAGCATCGCTATTTCAAGCTTTTCAGACGCGGCCTAAGGGCCAATCGGTCAAATAGTCTCGCATAGACACATCGGCTGCCTCTGCGCGATAAATGTCAATTATATCCATTCCGGCGAGTTCCGGAATCGAAATAAATTGCTGCAAACTTCTCCCAATTCACCTTCTATTTTGCAGACTCGACTTTATATTCAATGTTGCTAATATAAAATTTGCTAATATTCGAGCGTCTCGATGGTACAGCCATGAACGACCTTAGTAAGTTCAGGGCCATCGAAATGGATATTGGATATGGCAGTTAACGGGAGGATATTCTATGAAAACTTCAGGATCTGTAAGTATCGCAACAGCCATCGGAGCCATCGCTCTTTTGGCCAGTCCAGCCATAGCCGCTAGTCCAGCGGGCACATACGAGCGGGAAAACGGCGACACCGTAGAGGTGTCTGTAAATGATGATCGCTTATATTGTAAAATCACAGCGGGCAAAAAACCAAATTTTGAAATGTGTCATGGAATGACCCAATCGGGCGAAAAATGGACCGGCAAAAAGATGAAGCACCCTGGAATGCCAAAATTTATGACATTCAACGGGACCGTCACCTATGATGCGACCAGTTTGAAAATTAAAGGCTGCGCGATGGGGAAAATGATGTGTGACAAGGAAACTTGGAAACGGGTGGAATAGACATCGGTCGTTCAATCGACTGAAAGCCTATACCGCAACCCGTTATAGCAATAGTTCATCCAATCAGTTCAGCCCATTTTGGGTAAAAACATGCAATTGATCGAACATTTGAACGCGCTGATTGATCACAGCAACAGCTATGTCCAGGTTCAGCTGGCCAAGGAAGATCTGCAACGAATTATCAAACTCGAAGCCCTGGTTCACGAATGCGCCAGCTTAGAAGATTTGATTAAAGCGGGTCTATATTTGGGTTGGACCAGCGGTGATTTAAGAACGCATGAAATTGCAGAACCGCTTAAGAATTTTATTGCTGCTTATCGAGAACTTGAGGTCCATGGACCTCCCGGCGACAGAGAAGCGAAAATGATGGACGCATGGCGAAAATTTCACGCCGAGCGGATGGTAAAACTCATTCACTGTCTTTGACAACTGAAAGCCCTATTGTGGGCCTACGCATTTATTCGATCAATCTTTACAATAGAGGTCATATAAAGTGTTGATCAAGGTTCGCGCATCACCGCTGGCCAATGAATACCAGATAAATTGAGACTCGCGCCGTGTGGTTACAATTTTTTCTTTTCGGAGCATGCTGAGATGCTGGGACAAAGCCGATTGGGACAATGGAATTTGTTCCAATAGTTCGCCAACCGACATTTCACGATCCGCCAGTTGGCACAGAATCATAAGCCTCGATTCGTTGGCCATTGTTTTCAACATATTAGTTGCGCGGGACGCATTCGCCTGCATCTTTTCGAGAGGAATTTCCAACTTCTGTCCTTTTTGGGTTCAAGCGTCACAACCCGCGAAGCCGTCTGCATCCATTTTTGCTTCATATTTCGAAGCAACATCGCTGCCAGGTGTCAACTCGCTTTTAATAGAGTCCCAATCTTCAGGCGCTATTACAACCATCCAATTTGCATAGGGATCATCGTTCGCCAGATTGGGCGTGTTTTCAAGTTCCGTATTGACGGCGATAACCTCTCCACCTGCCAGTGATTTCGCCGGGCCAACCCACTTGCCGCTTTCGACAATTGCACAGGATTTCCCCGGTCGAATTTTTCGGCCGATTTTTTTCGGCGTAAATGCAACGAGTTCGCCGGCGAGAGCCGTTGCTACTGTTGTCATGCCAAGCTGAATATTGCCATCGTCGACTTCTTTGACCCACATATGATTATCGACGTCATACAAAAGATCGTCAGGTAAATTGCATCCACGAACATTTGGCATCAATCACTCCTATCCAGACAGAATATCATTTGAATCATATCGCAGCGATTTGGATGAGCAACAAAATTCTCCCAATTCCGCATTCTGCAATTTACCACCGACAAAAAGAACCAGATGTTTCGCAACCAGTTCCATCATGTTCAGCATATCGTCAATATTATCATCTGCGGCATTTTGTTGCACGAGATTATAGTGGAAAACAAGCTCTCTGCATGTTTCTCGGCAGGCGTTAAAACTCGGATCGCCCTTGGCACCTTGCCGCTGTAACGCGAGCAGCCGGAAGCCCTCTTTTTTTTCCTCGGTAGGAACCTTGCCATGCGCCTCGGCCCATTGTTCGAGAATTTCTTCACCCGCTCGCAAATATCCTTCGGCGCGCCTGACCGTATCCAATCCCGCCTGGGGAGCATCAAGATATTGTTCAAGTTCAGCTACGCTCCGCATCGCCTATGCAATGCCCTTTTGCTTCACGAACTTCATGGAATCAGAGATATTTGCGTTCAGCCCGACCTTGCGCGGCGAAAGACCCATCGCCATGCCAAGCAACTGGGTGAAATAAATCACCTTTACATTGGTCTCTTTCGAAAGCCGTTTGAGCGCGCGAATTTGATGCATTTCAAGGCCGGAATGGCAGGTGGGACATTCGGTCGCGATCACTTCTGCGCCTGCCGCTTCTGCGGCCTGCAATATGTTGAGTACCAGCTTTGTCGACATATCGGAATCTGAAAGCGTGTGCGCGCCGCCGCAACAAGCTGTTTTAAGAGGAAATTCGACATTCACCGCCCCTGCGATTTCCAGTAAATCGTCCATATAATGCGGTTTGGATGTACTTTCACTGTCACCTCCCTGGTCTTTTTCAGGGAAAATATGGCGCGGCCTTGTGTACATGCAGCCATAATAATTTGCGACTTTAAGGCCTTTCAGGCCACCTTTGATTTTCTCTTTTAGCTCCTCTTCGCCAAAACCGAATTTGATCCAGTCGAGTGCATGGATGGTCTCAACTTCGCCGGATTCATATGCCTTATGCCCAGCCTTGCCGGAGATTTTTTCAACCGTAGCTTTCGATTTTTCCTTGTTGGAAATATCATATTCAGCCTTTTTCAGATTGTGATAGCAACCATTACAGGGCGCCATCACGACATCTTGCTTGGACTCATTTTTTGCCAGAGACATGACCCGCGACGACAAATATGTCTGAACCTCTGGGTCAATATTTTTGACTTCCATCGCACCGCAGCAATTCCAGTCATCTATCTCGACAAGCTCCAATCCCAGCTTCCTGCCAACGGCCCGGGTGGATTTGTCATAGGCTTGCGCCGAGCCTTCCAGCGCGCAACCGGGATAATAGGCGACTTTCTTATATTTCTTTTTGCGGTCCGTATCGTCAATCTGTGCCGTCATCATATTTCCCTATTCTGCAGCATCAAGGCCAAGCGCCTTGCGTTGCGTGGCATGTTCTTCATCAATATGTTCTTTGATCGCGTCGCGCGCTGCCGACCAGTTTTTGGCTTTGGGGTGAAAGATTGTTGCCCATCCCATTTTAATAAGCGACAAAACCGGTAGCCCGCGGATCATCTGTTTAACCATTTGCACAATCCAATCCTGCATCAAAGGCTGGCCGGATTTTTTGAGAAATTCTTGTAGAACCTCCCCATCTTCAATCTTGCCATACTCAATGACTTGATCGGTGAATATATCATCAAATATGGTTGAATCGGACGGCGCGGTATGACCTTTTAATTCCATCCAATGGGCCGTCGCCTTCATCACGCCTTCGGGCTGCACGTCTCGGGGACAGGCCGATGTGCATTTGTTACATGAAACGCACTGCCAAATAATATCTTTGTCTCTAAGAAGCTCGGATTCCATGCCCATGCGTATCAAATAGATCCAGTAGCGCGGATTAAACTCCGGGTTTTCCGCATTGACTGTGCATGAATTCGTACACGACCCGCATTGCCAACAGCGATGAATATACTCTCCTCCCGGCAGCGACCCGATTTCATCTTCCAGATCCTCATTATAATCCTCAACCACCCTGCTTTTGATAAACGTCGACCAGTCGCCGGACACATCAATGCCGTCGATGACCAAATTATCGTGGGTAGAGAGATTTTCGGGTCGGATCAGGCTTTTTTCATGAATTGGCATGATTAGCTATTTCCATTCAGCTGTAATATCGGATCAATATTCTTGGCATCGCCATCGATCAAATCAGGAGGCAATATTCTGTCAGATTTCGCTTTTATGCCATCAAGCCCCAACAAACGCCGGGTGAAAGTAAACGGATCCTGGTTTGCGGCAAAATCGGCTTTAAGGAAGGAGCCACCCTGCGATGCGATATAGCTCGCATATATTTGAGCGCATAATAAATCGACATAGTGCAAAACGTCACTGTAAACACCATTGCTCGTCAAATAAGTCGATAGCTCCTCACGCAATTTCAAGAATACATCATAGTCATCGGCTATTTCGATGGTGATACTATCCACATTATCCGCAAACCAAATTTCACGAATAACCCCGGAGTTTGATTTTTCATCCCAGACCCACCGATTCATCAGAGGACACAGTTCGGGATTTGTTCCATGCAATATTTCGGACGCCAGATCGCGTACCCAGCGATGTTCACGATCAGCCGGAAAGCAGTGTTGAAACGCTTCCACTTTACCAGAGATTTCAGTTTGGGAAAAAAGACCCCGAATGGCTTTCAAAAGATCAGGAAACTTGTCGTCTTCTATGTAACCTCCAACGCGCCGCCTCACGGTCGGCATAAACATACAGAGTTTTTGGAATCTATTCTGAGTGAGATCCTGCGCCTCGTTTGCAAAGACATCTTGAAATATCTCCGACTTAAATTTCAATGCCGCAACGAACCGCTCAATTCCCCCTTGTTCCTCCGCAGAGGATAATAGGGCCTGCAGGGCAACAGCGAGTATCGAACCATCAATGTCCAGCAGCACAGCACGCGGAGTCTCCACAACCGAGCCAGCGCCTTTTCTGAATTTGGAAAGATAAGAGGCCATCTCCGCTATGCCTACGCTCCTTGTTTTTCAAAAAGAGAAGCCATTGCTGACATCGCGGCCGCGTTGCCCTGAGCAATTGAGTCATCAATAGTTTCAGGGCCCGATGCCGCCCCGGCGACAAATACTCCTTCGCGGGAAGTCGCTCCCATAACGCCATAAGTGTTTTTGCGGTCCAAATATCCCCAGTGATGCATTTCTATATCAAATATGCTTGATATTTTCATATTGTCCACATTGGGGTCCATACCAATGGCGTGGATTACCATATCAAATGGGATCGTAATCGGCCGTTTGACCAAAGTATCCTCGCCTTTGACAATAACCTTGTCACCATCAGAAGTTACTTCGGCAATGCGAGCCTTGATGTATTTGATCTTATATTCTTCCTGCGATTTCCAATAGACCTCTTCGTACAGCCCGAAAGTACGGACATCCATATAGTAAATATATACGTGGCAATCGGGCAGTTCTTCGCGAATTTCCATCCCCATTTTGGCGGAAACCGAACAACAGATTTTGGAACACCACTCCCGGCCAATCTGACGATCACGCGACCCCACACAGAGCAAAATCGCAACACGCTTGGGCTTTTCGCCATTGGAAGGTCGCCGAACGCCGTTACCTGAAGAAATCATCTGTTCGACCTGGGTTGTTGTGACAACATCAGGATAAGAACCAAATCCCCATTCAGGCTTGTTGATCGAGTCAAAATGAGTAAAACCGGTGCACAAGATCGCTGTGCCGGATTCAACCGAAGAATTGTCTGATAGTTTCGCAGTAAAATCCCCGGACTTGCCGGAAAACTCCTCCACGGTTGCGTTAAGCTTCAGCTCTATCAAGTCGTTATTCTTAACCCGGTCGACCATTGATCCAATGGCATCCTTGGCCCACTCGCCGCTCGGCACCAGTTTTGAATATCCAGATAATATGGGCGCACCACCGAGCCGATCCTCTTTTTCAACCAAAATAACCTTTTGGCCAACCGATGCGAGCGCATGAGCAGCAGATAATCCGGCGGGTCCACCGCCAACAACTAGAAATGGTTTAGACATTATTGAGCCTCAATCTGATGACGATCTTCGGGTTTAATATAGCCAGGTCCACCGGTGATTCTCCGGCGCGGGTCGTACAAATTATCCTGGTGGCCCTCTTCAACGAGTTTCAAATAATCTTCAAACTCAGCCTTTTTCGCTTGCCAGTCGATTCCCATCTTCTCGAACAGATTTTCCATCGGCGATGCATGCCAATGGGACTGGATAATTTTATAGGGGTGCGCGCCGCATGCCAGAGCAGCAAATTGTATATCGGCGATAACCGGCAATTCATAGTCTTTGCCAGTATTGCGTTCATCTGCTTTTGCGATCCACTGGTTTTTGTCCAGCGTAGTAATACATCCGGTATCATGCCCAATCATCACATCCGATTGGGCTTCATCGACAGCGATTTTGATTTTGCGGTCAATAGCAAATGAACGCGTAAACTCGCGTTCAGAAATAATGTGCCTGAAACCGAAACCACAACAATCGTACCAGGTGGAATAATCAATGACCTGCGCGCCAAGGGACTGCACAATGCCGGTTGAAACCGCAACACGGTTGCCGTCCAGAACGTCATCGTCATAAATCACATCTTGCGGGACCATTTTATAGACATGGCAGGCAGGGTGGATCGTTGCCCTGACTTTGGAGACGTCAATGATCTGGCGATTTGCAATATCCTGGCGCATGACATGGACCCACTCGGAATAGTGAACCACCTCTTCGGGGATGAGCAGCTTACCGTCGACAAGGCGATCCAGCTTGCCCAAAATTTTCGTAACCTGTTCGCGCAGCTCTGCCGAAAGAAGCAGATATTCCCTTACTTCCTTATAGTTACCAAAAGAGGTTCCACAGTGCACCAGCGGATAATAATAGCCCTCAGGCAGGCCTTCGGCTTTGGCCGCAACATAGGCTTGATGAAAATTCCTCAGGAACACCGCGGCCAGGCTTGCAATATTACCAATTCCAGACCCATGATAATTCCACGCGGTACAGGATGTCTGATCGGTTTCATCCAGATAGGGGATATCCATCTCGTTCATCATCCACAAAAGAGACGTTGGATAACCGGGAATATTTCCGCACTGGCCACATGATTTGTGGTGCCAAAGCTGTCTGGTCGGAATTTTCTTGTCCCAGCCGTAAAGCGTTTTGGCTATTCTTGGTTCATGCTGCTCTTCGACCCGGTGAACCTTTATTTCGCCTTCTTTTTCAAGCTGCCACATGACATCGCGGATGTCCTCGACCCGGTCTTTGTTTGTCAACATGGACCGTTTGTCGATTTTTTGTTCGACCCAGCTGGTCGCTTGCAACGCATCCGTCTCACTGAGATTTGAATCGCGCCATTCGGCACCATGGCCGGTAAAACGGTCACCCTCATTGGTCGGAATATTTGTCATAGCCGCCTCCTCATTCCTCGTCCTGTTCGTCGAGAAAATCTTCCCAATCATCCCGTTTTTCATCCATAATATCGATGATTACATCGAACAGATTCTCGTCAATCGTTTCAAGTTGATCCAATACACCGGTTTCTTCCCAGATTGTGTACAGCTCGATAGAAGTCTTCAGATTGGTTTCCCACGCGGTTTTAATCGTATTGAGCGTCGGCATGGGAATAGCTTTTCGCAGTGTTTTCAGCGGCGCATCAATTTTGCAAATATTGGGTCCCCAATCGGGAAAATGATCTGCATTGATCATATCGGGGGAAAGCTGGTTGCCGGTGGAAATGAGCTTCAACATCACGCGCGAAAACGGGCGCAACACGCTTTTTGCCGATTCCATACCGTGCTTGATCGCGGTTTCGCGCATCAACATAATCAGTCCGCCTGGCGAGTTTCCAAATGGGCAGCGCGCCGCACAGGTATAGCATTGTGCACAAGACCAAATCTTTTCCTGCATGGCATCGTGAATGCCTTCCAGATTTTCAGTCCAAAGGAGTTGAACAATTTCGCGCGGGCTGAAATCATAATAGTGTGCGGCGGGACAAGTGGCGGTACAGATACCGCAGTTCAAACAGCCGTTGAGCTCATGATCGAAACGCAGATCAGACTGAATGTCCTGGAAAATTTCCTCAAGCTGCTCGCGACCAACTTCCTGAGTACCCTCCAGCGGGTCCCCAATATGCTTTTCAACACGCGTTGCTGTTCCGATATGTCCCATCTCTAAGCCTTAGTATGTCATGACCCGAACGCCGTCCTCTTCCATAATTTGCTCAATAAGATACGCACCACCAACCACATCTGTACATTCGGGGATCAGCTCATCTTTGGTCATATCGAAAAGATCCAGATTGGGCGAGCAGCATGCAAATTTGACACCGGCCTCGTGGGCATCTTTGATAAAATCATAAACAGTTTTGGGGGAACCTTCTTTGACCACAAGCGATTCGGCCACGCCCTTTTTCATCAAAATACCCGCCGTTGCGGTGCATATTACTTCGACTTCATAGTCCATCGCAGCAGCCACCGTTGCCTGAAACAATGGCGCGCCTAGTTCCTCGCCGTTGCGCGGATCCGTGTTGGCCATTACGATGATGAGCTTGTCAGCCATATTCAGTATCCCTCTACCAGATCTAATGCCGCGCTACTTTATCGCAGCTATCGACAGTCACTTATTTTCTAGCCAATTTCTATATTAGCTTTTACTAATTTAGGCAATAGTTTTTAGGTTTTTTGCTTCCATCAATCTGGTAAATTTTATGAGGCCGGTCATTATTGGAACCAGTGCATCTGCGATCAAGTTTTTTTGAGTTCCAAGTTTCTCTAAACCTACCGCAGGATCAGACGCCCCTTCCTCAAACTCCATAATCAGGTCTTCGGCCATCGCGCGCTTGAAACCGGGATGGCCGGTGAAGCCAAAGCAATTTTCGCCAATTTGAAAAGCCGCCGGTCTATCCTGCTCATCCGTGCTTAGAATCTTCGCAAAAGACGGCGGTACCGGGCGATCACGCATATAGACAGGATTGGGATAGGTTTCTGGAAGACAGCCATCCAGCGCATCGGCAGAGGTTCTTTTTGCCATGCCAACGGAAAATTCGAGCGGGGCGGATTCCACCGATCCATCTGTCGCAAGGGCCAATATTTGCGCGCCCAATCCAATGCCAATGATAGGAAGTCCGCTCATGAAACAGGCCCGCGTCAATGCGACCTCCTCTTTCAAACTTGGGACGTCCCTTGTCCCCGCGCTACCCCACGGTCCGCCGCCAAGCAGAACCAATCCATCGCCAACCGCGGCAAATTGTGGCACGATTCCAGCTTCGGTAAACGGGCGATGATAGGTAAAACCAATGCGTCTGCCTTCCAGATGGTCCTCGATCAGCCCCAGATAATCGGCGGATGTATGCTGGATGACAGTCAATTTCTTCATGCGGTCTCCTTTATTGCCGCCAATATCGCGTCAGAAAATTCCGACGGTTGCACGCTGAGCAAACCAATATCCGCATCGTCAAAATATTCCTGTGTGCGAACTTCAATATCATCAAGCAACGCGCCGCGCAAAAAGGCCTCCAGATCCATTAGAGCGCGCGGCGGTGTAATGAATATATCCCCGACAAACAGAACCTCCCGAACACGGTTGTTGAGATTGCCTTCGACGCGCACATAGGCCTTGAGGTTCCCCGCCTTGTTCGTGCCGCACATAATGTCGCTGGCGCGCGCCGGATCGGAAATTTCAGCGACAAATTCATCGGTGCCAATTTCTTCCTCATGGTGACGGCTTGCAAGTTTTTCTTCTGTGGTAGTAAGCTTACCCCATTCCAGATCAAAGCCGAGTTCGGAACGAAAACCGGACAGCAATGCGTCTTGTATCTGTTCCATCGAAGGAACATCGGCCAGTTCTGCTGCCAGAGAGGTGACCCTTCCCTCGACCCCGTCAGCGTCATGTTTGGTCAGTTTATGCGCGGGCACATTCAATACCGCGCGCATATTATCGGTGTTTGAATCGATGATGATTGTGCCTTGGAACATCAATATATTATCATCGAAATAACCGCCAGTACCCGAAATTTTCTTGCCGCCAATCTCAATATCATTGCGCGGGCGAAACGCCGCTTTGATACCGAGCAAAGACAAGCCTGCGGCTGCCGCTTTACAGATTTTTTCAGTTATTTCGGTCAGTGATGGCGTACCAAAAATACCTCTGTCACAAACCAGAGACCAACCAAGCTGACCCTCATCCATATAGATAGCCCCACCGCCGGTCACCCGCCTGACGGTTTGAACATCACGCGTTTTGCACGCATCCAGATTGAGCTCCTGCGCTAAATCCTGATGGCGGCCAACCAAAGCGCAGGGCTTGAAATGGATGAAGCGGAAGCTGTCGGGGATGTCTCCGGCCTGCCGCGCTTCGACCATTGCCAGATCCAGCGCGATATTTTCGCGCCCAGCGCGCAGCCCACTGTCGATAACGCGAACTTTGGAGCCCATCATAAATTCTCGAATTCCTCGCCGCGTTCATAGGTTTCACCGGGTTTTTGCATATCAAGTTGCTGACGGATTTTCTTCATATGCGCGCCCTCTGGCTGGAACGGATAGCTGGCAATATCAGAGACCGGGCTATCGCCATAAGGACGGTCACAGGCCGAAATATCTTCGGCAAATTTACCAGGACACCCTGATGTTCTAAACGCAATGCCGCCATCAACAATCATCTCTACTTCTGCCTTGGGCAGGCCGTAATCCACGACGCGTCCGTTTTCATCAAATGCCATTTGTTCCACCCGCACATCACAATAGTCGATCATATAGCGCGCCAGTTGCACCCGCCGCCATTGATCGCGGGGTGTGGCGGGCAGATGATCCATCAGCGACCCTTTTTCGGGAAAGAAGCAGAACATGTGACTATGGCCACCCATATCGACAATCTGCTGCACAAGGTTGAGCGCCTCAAATTCAGTTTCATCCATGCCGATGATGATATGGGCTCCAAATTTTTTCGGCCCAAATATGTCTCGGGCATCGTTCAGGATTTCCCAATATTTTTTCCAGCTGTGGGGCGATTGAACGCCCTTGCCGCGTGTACGATCAAAAATTTCTGGCGTCGCTGCGTCCAGAGATACCGTGAAAATATCTGATCCCATGTCGCGCAAACGCACGACATCCTCACGCGTCATGGTCGTCGGGTTGGAGAGTATTGATATTGGAATATCACCCGGATCGACCCGGTCCGTCCACGTCTTAAGCACAGAAAATGTATCGGCATCGGCGCGTGGATGGGTAATCATCGAAATACACATGCGGTGAAATGGGCTGCCTGCGCCGTCTTTAGCCACAATATCGGCTATTTCCGCCATCGGGACGGCGGGCCAATCCACGCGAATAAAGTTGCGGTCTGCATAGTCACGGTCGGCCTCGCGGTGCCGCGCCAGCCCGCAATAGGCGCAATTTGCCCGGCATCCTTCAGGATAGGTGAGCAATAGATTGAGGCATCTGGTGCACGAACAGCCATGCATTCCGCCGGGCATTAAACCAAGAGTAATCGCCGCTGCTGTCGATATTTGCACATATTCCGGTGAGGTCATCGAAGGCGTTTGAATATTATTATTGGGTAGATATAGGCCATCGGGAGCGACCGCGTTGGATTTCACCCGGCCGCCATTTTTCAGTTCGCCAGGGATAACGTCGGGCACGCGCGGCTGCATGATCGCAGCGGCATTGAAATCAGATGCATTGGTGTCATCTGCACCGGCTTCAGCTCCTTCAAGTTTTACACAGCTCATGCTCGTCTCCTCTCTTCGGCATCATATTTTCAGGCAGCTTTATCCGCTTGCCAATATTCCGGGTAGGCAATCCAACCACTACGCATTTCAGTGGCTTGGAGAGCGCCCCTATCTTTCATCAACCCGCTCAGGCTTTTTCTTTTCGCCACGGCTCGGCGAAGGCTTGCGCCATAGTCGTCATCCAGTTCTTCAGCATAAAGAGCTAGTGCCTCTCTGTCGCCGCTCAAATAATTTACCGCTGCTTCCCCGGCAAGACGGCCGCTTGCCACCGCTACCGAAATTCCCGCGCCGGTAATCGGATTGGCCAGACCAGCGGCATCTCCGGCCAATATTGCCGGTGTCTGGCCAATTTCTCCAACCGGCTGGATAAGACCGCCAACCGGAATTGACCCGCCGGTATAACCATATATGTCCGCGCCGACTTGCCCGGTCGCTGCTATTTGCTCATGCAATGCCTCAAGTGCCGGGCGCAGTTGCGCGCGCTTTTCGCGAGCCACGCCAATACCAATATTCGCGATCTTGCCTTTGGGAAACATCCAGCCATAGCCGCCGGGAAATGCGTTGGACAAATATATATCCGTCGCGGAATGCTGCGACAGCAACTCAACTGAAACTTGCCGGGTTTCGACAATTTCCGTATTCACACTCCCGATTGCCGCTCCAATCATCGAACGCGGTCCATCGGAACCAATGATGATTTTTGCCGATATTTTTTCGCCCGACGACAATATCAGGCCGCCATCACCGGCCGACCGGATTGAACTGCCAAAATAGCAATCTGCTCCCGCATCGGTTGCAATTTTTACGAGCGAGGCATCAAATATTTGCCGATCGATCATATGACCGGAAAAGTTTTTCGTCAGGTCGGGCCTAGCCCCCTCGATAAAAGTGAGCATCTCATCGATTTTTTGAACCGAAGAATCGGAAACCACCAACTCCCCCGCATCAAGCATTGCAGGGATAAATTCAGCGCATTGCACCGGGGTTCCAGCCGACGCTTTCCGGTCAAAAGCCGCAACGCTCAACCCCGACCGGGCGACAATCGCGGCCGCACTTGCCCCCGCCGGGCCCAAACCGGCAATGGCTACATCAACAATCATAGCGCGCGCATCATAGGGCGGCCATCACGTTACTTTGTGCCATGTTTGTTTGAGCCGCTTTCTCCGCCCCCAATTTGATCGAGCAACACGCATGTTCCTGATGATAATCACGGCCAATGGCCTGGCATGTGGCTAAGGCGCCATCGGCCGGGAACGCAATCCCGTCCAGCCCCGCCATCACCGCATAAGCATCCGTCACCCGCTTGTGCATTCCGGCCGGACGAGCACAGCCCAGTAAAACCTGTTTATCGGGAAGCGCCGCACGTGCCTCCATGAAAATATGACCAACGTCGGTGGTGGAGGGCGTGGCAAATGTCCCCGGCTTTGAATAAAATGGCATGATGACGACCAGCACCAATGCCTGAATATCATAACGTGAGACGATTTCCAGAGCGTTGGCCTCACCCATTAGCTGACCGTAATGCAGGCCAACGACAATATGGGGTGTCACCTCCATATTGGTGGCGGTGAGCGCCGCCAATGTCCGTTCAAAATCGGCAACAGGGCGGTCAAGTTTGTAAACCTGTTCTATCGTCTCCTGCGCGCCGATAACATCCATCATCGCGGTGTCGATACCGGCTGACTCCATCCTTTTGGCCGCCGCTTCGTCCAGCAACGCGGTGTGAATTGCAACTTTGAGATGCGGAAAATCATGCTTGAGTTTTTCCACCACCGGCAAATAGCGATCATATTGAATTTCATTGCGCCGGTTAGACCCGCCCGACAGTAAAAAACCCTGCAAATCTTGCAGCATGATAAGGTCACGTACTTTTTGATCGAGTATTTCCGGCTTGATCGCGGGGATCATCGGTTCCAGTATTTTCTTCTGGCAGTGGTCACAGTTGAGCGCGCACGCCCCTGCAGTGATAGAAAAAGCGGGAAAGGAATTTTTGCCGCAGCCCGACAGTTCACTGCTTTCATATTCTTTGAACGATGGCGTAGAGAACCGGATTTCGCGGTGAATAATATTATCGGCCCGCGCCTGCATCCGGGCAACCAGTTGATCGTCAAACTCGGCATCTTCCAGCGGCTCGATTGAATGTAATTGCTCTAGCCAGTTCACTTAATGCTCTCCCGGTAGATGGTCTAATGCCACTTGCCATACATTAGCAATAGCTAATAGATGATTTGGAACTTCCTCCAACTGCCATCTTGTTGTCTCCAAGTAAGATTGATTCAATCCAACTTACCCAGATGATAGCTGCACAGCAAATCGATTCGCCGGGCCACCTCGGGCCGGATGATTCCGATTTGCGCCTGATCTTGCAGTTGTTCAAACCATTCGGCCTCGCGATCTTCTTCGTCAATCAGATCCGAATCGAAACTTCGGAGAATTTCTCGCGCTCGCCCGGGAAGGTTTTCCGGCAAAGTAAAACCCGAAAGTCTTCCCCATAGACCGGCCCAGCATCTTATCGTCGTCCAGGGATTATACCCGCCCCCACCCAGCACAATGTTGACAGAACATCGATCAATCAGGCCAGCCACAGCTTGCCAAAGCGCCTGATTGCTGAGACCCATTTTTGATAGCGGGTCATCCATCAAACCATCTGCGCCGCAGGTGATAACCATCGCTTCGGGCTGCCATTGCTCTGCATAGGGAAGAACGATCCGTTCCATGGTTTGAGAAAATTCGCTGTCATTCAGCCGCAAGGGAACAGATATATTGCACTCCCCTTGCCGCTGATCGTCCATCCCGCCGCTATAGGGCCATCTGTTTTCTTCATGGATTGAAATGCAAGAAACGCGCGGATCATCTGCAAACGCCACTGCAACGCCATCTCCGTGATGAGCATCAATATCAACATAGAGTATTTTCTCACAGCCTTCGTTCAATAGCGTCAATATAGCAAAAACCGGATCGTTAAAATAACAGAACCCGCTTGCCTTTTCGCGGCGTCCGTGGTGGGTTCCGCCCGCCGGATGAAAGGCAGTTCGCCCCTCCATCGCTATTTGCGCCGCCAAAATCGAACCCCCTACGGTTGTCGCAGCACGTTCAAATACGCCTTTGAAAATTGGATTTTCCATATTTCCAAAATTATACTTCTCGCGTTCCTTTATAGTGACCTTTCCCGAGTTGCTGGATGATTGCAGCGCTTCAACATAGCTCTCCTCGTGAAACTTTGTCAGCGTTTCAATATCCGCCATCGGGCTTGAGCGGAAATTATCATCCGAGAGCCAGCCGAGCGAACGGCACATATCGATGAGCGAATCTTGCCTCGCATATGACAGAGGGTGATTGTGCCCGAATGAGCTTTGCCGATAAATATCGGAACCGACATACAGCGGTTTTAAGCATGAAGACACACGACAAATCTTTCTATTCACTGATCAAACCGGAGTGAATATTTTCCTGATAGACATCTAATTTTTTTTGATCTACATTCAATATTGCTAATATAGCAATGTCTAATAATCGGAAGCGGACCAATACGGCCAAGCTTCCAATGGACGGAGAGAATAATGTCTGAAGAAGGAATGGATCTTGGCAATGCCAAGAAGATGACGATCATCTGTACCAAGGGATCACTTGATTGGGCTTATCCTCCTTTCATCTTGGGGACGACTGCAGCGGCGATGGATGTTGAAGTAACAATGTTCTTCACCTTTTACGGACTGACTTTGCTTGAAAAAGACCTAGATCTGCAAGTCACTCCTTTGGGTAATCCGGCAATGTCGATGCCGATGATGGGGGGACATATGTCCATGCCCAATATGGTCGGCATGATCCCCGGTGTTACCGCCGGCGCAACAAAAATGATGAAAAATCTCATTGCAAAAAAAGGCGTGGCTTCGATTGAGGAGCTGCGCGAAGCGGCGGTACTATCCGATGTTCGGATGATTGCCTGTCAGATGACCCTGGATCTTTTTGAAAAGAAAAAAGAAGACATGATCGATGACATTGAAATTGGTGGAGCGGCGACGTGGATGGAAAGCGCGCTCCAGTCAGACATCAATCTTTATATGTAAATGGTGACAAGGAACTAATATGGCTGATGCTACACTAGACGCAAAGGGCCTGAACTGCCCACTACCGATTTTGAAAGCCAAAAAGGCACTCAAGGAATTGGAGAGCGGCCAGGTTTTGGAGATAGAGGCGACCGACCCCGGTGCGGTGAAGGATTTTGAGGCTTTCTGCCGGGCGACGGGCAACAAACTACTCGATTCTGGTGAAGAAGGTGGGATTTTTTCATTTCAGATTGAGCGTGTAATTTAATGACACCCGCGAATAATTCAAAAATAACACGAAAATTATGGCGTGCCGCTTTTGCGGGACGCCATAATTTTAGATAGCGAATAAAA
>UOEF01000035.1_pt1 | contig 19551 bp, 19 predicted proteins | sample 1989141 | NCBI WGS metagenome assembly UOEF01 (sample SAMEA4712195, study PRJEB27164) | hydrothermal vent metagenome | biome: marine basaltic hydrothermal vent biome; feature: marine hydrothermal vent; material: mineral | place: Pacific Ocean | collected 2011-06-14/2011-07-23 | depth 1719 m
CCTTTTCCTGTTAAATATAAATCAAGCTCCCGACCCTAAGCGGACATTTTGCCAAAATAGCAAAAGTTCTTGCTATGCGAATTTCTCGATTTCAATATTTTCCCTTTGCTTTCGTAACTGTCGCTTCTTCATCAACAGATATGCCGCTGGTATTACGAACATGGATAGTAATGGCGCGCTGAGCATGCCGCCGATCATTGGCGCGGCGATACGGCGCATTATTTCTGAACCCGCTCCATCATCGATAAGAATCGGAAATAGGCCTGCGAGGATAACCGCCACTGTCATCGCCTTTGGCCGTACGCGCAACAGCGCGCCATCGCGAATGGACCGGTCTACATCTTGTTCGCTTAGGCTGTCCCCCTGCTCCTTTAAGGCCTGTTTCAAATAGATCAGCATGATAACGCCAAATTCCGCCGCCACGCCAGACAAAGCAATGAAACCAACCGCTGTGGCAATCGACTGGTTAAATCCCAGCCAATAAAGCAGCCACAGTCCGCCGGTCAGCGCAAATGGCAGTGTCGCCATGATTAACAATGCCTCGTCAAACCGGCGAAAGGTCATATAGAGCAGCATGAATATGATAACCAGAGTGGCCGGTATGACGATAAGCAGCCGTTCTTTGGCCCGTTCCAGATATTCGAACTGGCCGGTATAGGACACGCTGATTCCGGGCGGGAATTTGATTTCTTTGCCGATCTCTTGCTGTAGATCAGCGACAACGGAAACCAGATCACGGCCGCGCGTATCAATGTAAATCCAGGTTGAGGGGCGTCCGTTCTCACTGCGTAACATCGGCGGACCCGCGCTGATTTGGATGTCAGCCACCGTATCCAGAGTCACCTGCTGCAAAGCGGGCGTAAGCACGGGAAGGTTCCGAAGGTTTTCCAGGCTGTCGCGTATTTCACGGGGGTAGCGGACATTGATCGGATAGCGCGCCAGCCCTTCCACCGTTTCACCAATATTCTGTCCGCCCACTGCACTCGCAACTACGGACTGCACATCAGAAATATTGAGGCCGTAACGCGCGGCGGCGGCGCGATCAATATCAACATCTATATAGCTTCCGCCGGTCAGTCGCTCGGCCAAAGCGGAGCTGACCCCTTCGACTTTTTTTGCAACCCCTTCTATTTCGAGAGCAATTTTATCGATTTCGTCAAGATTCTCGCCCGATACCTTTATTCCAATCGGGCTTTTAATTCCGGTTGAAAGCATTTCGATCCGGTTGCGAATTGGCGGCACCCAGAAATTTGCAAGTCCAGGAACCTGAACTGCTTTGTCAAGCTCCTCGATCAGCTTGTCCGATGTCATGCCCGCGCGCCATTCCTCCTGCGGTTTGAAGTGGATTGTTGTTTCAAACATGGTGAGTGGCGCCGGGTCTGTCGCGGTATCGGCGCGGCCGGCTTTGCCAAATACCGTATCCACCTCGGGCACCGCCTTGATCATACGATTGGTCTGCTGGAGTAAGTCAGAGGCCTTTGCCGCTGATATGCCCGGCAGAGCGTTCGGCATATAGAGCAAGTCACCTTCGTCCATCTGGGGCATAAATTCGCCGCCAAGCTGACTGACCGGCCAGGCCGTCGTAGCAAAGATAAACAAAGCGATGACGAGGACCTTCTTTGGGCTTTTCAGTGACCAATCAAGGGCAGGCTGATAGATTTTGACCAGAAAGCGGTTGATAGGATTTTTTTCTTCTGAAGGAATTTTCCCGCGAATGAAATATCCCATCAATATCGGTATAAGCGTGATCGATAGAATGGCGGCACCAGCCATCGCGTATGTTTTGGTAAACGCAAGAGGGGAGAACAGCCGACCCTCCTGTCCTTCAAGAGTAAAAATAGGCAGGAAAGAAAAGGTTATAATCAGCAGGCTCAAAAACAATGCCGGGCCTACTTCTACGGCGGCATTTACAATCAGTTGCCAATGCTCTTTGCCCTTCAATTCCCGATCCGGGTTGTCGCCTCGCCATCGCTCCAGATGCTTATGAGCATTTTCGATCATCACGATTGCAGCATCAACCATCGCGCCGATGGCAATCGCAATTCCCCCAAGCGACATAATATTTGCGTTGATGCCTTGATAGCGCATCACCAGAAATGCGATTAAGATACCGAGCGGCAAGGTTAGCACAGCCACCAGTGCGGATCGTACGTGCCATAGGAATAACGCGCAAACTATGGCGACCACGATAAATTCTTCGATCAGTTTGGTTGTCAGATTTTCGACCGCTCTGTCGATCAGTTCTGAACGGTCATAGGTGGTTACGATCTCAACGCCTTCCGGCAGGCTTTTCTTCAACGTCTCAAGGCGCTGCTTCACGCCCTCTATGGTCTCACGGGCATTCTTGCCCGATCGCAGAATAACCACACCGCCAGCGACCTCTCCTTCACCGTTAAATTCGGCAATTCCGCGCCGGATTTCGGGTCCGATTTGTATCCGGGCAATATCTCCCAATGTTACCGGGATTCCGCTGCGCGCGGCTTTTAGGGGAATGGCTCGAAAATCATCAAGGTTTTCCAGATATCCACTGGCCCGAACGATATATTCACGCTCGGCCATTTCAATAACCGATCCGCCAACTTCCATATTGGCATTTTTTATGGCCTTTATTATGCTGTCTTGATCAATACCCAGGGAAACCATTCTATCGGGGTCAAGTACGACCTGATATTGTTTTACCATTCCGCCAATTGATGCAACTTCGGCAACGCCGGGGACGGTTTGGAGTTCATATCGTAGAAACCAATCCTGAAGCGAACGCAGCTGGGACAGGTCATTCCGACCGGTTCTATCCACCAGCGCATATTCATATATCCACCCAACACCGGTCGCATCCGGCCCAAGCGAGGGCACAACGCCGTCTGGCAGATCGCCTTGCACTTGACTGAGATATTCCAATACCCGTGATCTTGCCCAATATAGGTCGGTGCCATCATCAAAAAGTACATAGACATAGCTGTCGCCATTAAACGAATAACCGCGCACCGCTCGTGATCCCGGCACGGACAACATCGTGGTCGCCAAAGGATAGGTGACCTGGTTTTCGACAATTTGCGGAGCCTGACCAGCATAGGGCGTACGGATGATTACCTGCACATCAGAAAGGTCTGGCAAAGCGTCAACCGGCATCGTCCGCACGACCCAGATACCCGTAGCCAGTATCGCTGCGATTATCAGCAAAACAAAAACGCGACCCTTGACGCTACCTCTTATTACGGCTTCGATCATCTGTTTTTCTCGCGAAGTTTGAGACTGGTAATGGTTGGACCCGCTTCTTTTTGAACAAAGCGGAAGTCCACTTTGTCACCCTTTTTGAACCCGCGAAGCAATCCGGGTTTTGCCAGCCGGAAATCCATCGTCATCGCTGGCCACTTCAGAGCAGGCACTGGCCCGTGCGACAAAGTGACCGACTGTTTCTTTATGGCTTCAATCGTCCCGATAGTTTTATATCCCGATTCCGGTTTTTTCTTGTTATTGCTTTCTCCCGAAATTGGACGAACCTTTATCCCCGATAAACTGGCTTCAGAATCGACGAGGAACTGACCGGAAACAATGACCTTTTCACCGGGAGACAGGCCGGCAAGAATTTCAGTATTCCCGCCACCTTCCCTGCCAATTTTGACTTCTGCTGGACGGTAGCGGCCATTTTCGTTTGCCAGCATCACCAGTGTTCGCACACCCGTAGCGATAATAGCTTCGCTCGGTACGATTATTGTCGGACTACCGACATCCCCCAGATCTACAGTTGCGAACATGCCGGGACGCAATTTGCCGCCGCGGTTTGGCAGTTCTATTCGCGCCGTCAGTGTTCTGCTATCTGTTTCGGCGGTTGGAAGTATGGCAATTACCCTACCGGTGAAACTTAGGTCGGGGAAGCTCTGCAATTGGGCCATTGCTCTTTGTCCGACATGAATTTCAGATGCTCTGGCTTCGGGAATTGCCGCATTAAGCCAAACCGTTCCCAGTCCGTTAATCTGAGCGAGCGGCTGACCTTCAGCGAGAGTCATTCCCTGCCGAACCGAAAGACTTTCAATCGTGCCGCCAATCGGTGATCGAACGGTATAAAGGCTATGTGGTTTTCTAGTGCGCGCAACCCGTTTAATCAGGCTGTCGGGCATTCCCAGCAAACGCATCCGTGCCCGGGATGCCGCCGCGAAACGTTTGTTCCCGCTTCTGACCAGTGCAAGATATTCCGCTTGCGCGCCGTCCCAGTCAGGGACCAATATATCCGCCAGCGGAGTGCCTGCTGAAACTACATCATCTGGTGCACGGCGATAGGTACGCTCGACAAACCCGCCCGATCGGGCCTGAACAATCGCTACATCACGCTCGTTAAATTCTATTACTCCGGTGACGTTGAGTTTCGATTCGATCTTCCCGACTTTCGCTTCGGCTGTCCGAATACCCAGATTTTGGATGATCGCAGGATCAATGGAGACGCCCGGTGTTTGATCTTCTCCTTCGCTACCTGCATATTTGGGAACAAGCTGCATATCCATGAAAGGAGATTTACCGGGTTTTTCAAATTTTTGATTAGGAAACATCGGATCGTAATAATAAAGGATTTCACCTTTGCTCTTTGACGTTTGCACGACATCCGACCCGCTTGATCCATCCGAACCAAACCAATAGCCTGCTCCGGCTGCAAGAATTACAGAAACAAGAACAAGTGCCCGCCAGCGTGTTTTCTGGGTTGAACTAAATGTCATGGAAAATTCCTCACATAAGTGAATTGAATACGAACAGTGTCGCGCACCAAAACTGCTTCGCGGTCCAGAAGATCAATTTCGGTTTCGGCAAATGCCACAGCGGTGTTTAATGCAGTGTCCAGGTCAACCCGGTTTGCGCTGTAGCTTATTTGATCCAGCTCGGCCTGTTTCTTCGCCAGGGGCAATAGCGTATCGCGTGAACGCTCCCAGTTTTCGCGGTGGGACTTATTTGCCGCCAGATCCGCAGCCAGGTCTGCAACCAGCTGCTTTTTAGTCTCGAGAACCTCAAGCCTTGCGGCATCGGCATCAAGCATTCGCGCATTGATTTTCGGGTTCTGGCGCTTTTTTGCAAAGAGCGGCAGATCAATGGTTACACCCACCGATACATATTCACCATATTCAGGGCGGCGATGAGCATAGGCGGCGTTGATCGCAAAATCGGGTCTCTTGTTTGCGCGCGCCAAATCAATGTCGGCCTCGGCGCGCGCGACCCTGGCCTGTTGAATTTCAATCAGTGGCAATTGCTCGATTTTTGCCATCAATGCGGATGGATTAAGAGTAATATCGGGCGGGCCACCATCAATTTGGGGGTTTTGAATTCCCGTCCAGCGCGCGAGCATCGCGCGGCCCCGCCCAATATCAGCTTTTCGTCGGCTGCGGCGGTCAGCAAGCTTGGCGATCAGGCGTTCCGGTTCAAATGCCTGGGCAGCGCGCGAGCTTCCCGATTCCAGGCGTGCTTCGACCGTGACGGATAAATCCTTCAAGCTCTGGTCCAGAATGTCGAGGATTCGCAGACGCCGTTTTGCATAATATAGATCGATCCAGGCTAGGGCGGCATAGAGGCGCACGTCTTGAATTTCGGCCAGCTTGTTTGCCCGTGCTACCGCAATATCGGCCTCTGCCTGGCCAGCTCGCGCGCGCCTTTTTGCGCCATTCGGGAAATATTGGCTGATACCGATTTTTTGGCGCGGAAACCCATTTCTTCCAGGTCGCGGAGAGAATCTGAATGGTCCGGCAATCCTCTGTTCAAGCAGTTCCACGCTCAATTTAGGATCGGGGAGCTGGTCTGCTGCAATGAGATCACTTTGCGCGGCCTCTATAGCGAGTGATCGCGCTTTTATTGCGGGCGTTACCGCCTCGGATTGATTGACGGCATGTGAAAATGTCACCGGTTCAGCTCGCAGCGCAAAAGCTGGAAGGCTAAGGGAGAGAAAGAATGCCAGCGGGGTATATCCTCTCAGAATAAAACTCCGCTTTGATCGGATCATAGTCATTGTGATAGGTTTTTCCGGTTTTAGGTTTAGTCATTGCCATGAACAGCAATGATCCTTGGAATCATGTCGGAAATTAGGAGTTACAGCCTACGCACATTCACTCTGAAGCAAGTCAGAAAATGACATGGGAGGTGGCTGTCCCTTACGCACGGGAGAATATTGCCGGATCGGTCCAGAGCAATATTTTGTGCCAGTTTTAGCTGGTGATCGGAGGCCTGATAATCGGCATATGCGTCTGGCCGGGAGGGGCAAATTGAATCGCCGCGAAAAATTGAATGGTCTTCCCGAAATATTGTCCGGGAAGAGAGGCGCTTTGGTCCAGCATCGCATTAGATTGAGAGCTTTGCACCATGGTAGGGCAATCTGAAGAACAACAACCTTCCGTGCGATCACTATCACCCGACTTTTGCTGCTTTTGTAATTGTGGGCAGCAAAGCATATCCATTTGACTTCCAATGCCCATCTGTTGCGATACAGAAGTCGCCGCAACTGATGTGGTTTGGCCAATCAAACCAGTAAGGGCGATGCCCAAAATAAAAAGATATAAGATTCTTTTCAAAGCGCTGCTTTCTCTCGTTTATTGGCAATGCCGTCAAGCAAATTATTTTTGTAATATTTCATTTTCCAATTTCCCCTGAATTTTGTCAATCAAACGAATACCAAGAGCCTCTAATGTTCATGAGTGTTATCGCCGGAGAGCTTCAGATCAGACATATTCTCGTCTTGCCGTATCCGGGCCAGATAGAATTTCTCAAATCCGGTGATGGAGATAATAGCGGCAAAAGCGATGAATATAATCCAGGGATCACTACCTGCCTTCATGACCAAAAAGGCACCTAGCACCACAACATCAAATGCTATTGCGGTAAGCAATATCCATCCCTTTGCGCCGATATCCTTACGCAAATATCTGTACACCCCCCAATGAATGACAATATCCATAACGAGGTAAAATATTGCCCCGAGCGAAGCAATCCGCCCAAGATCAAAAAACGCCGCAAGTAGCCCGGCAGTAACCACCGTATATACCAGAACATGCTTTTGTATTCCGCCGGGCATGCCAAAATGCCGGTGCGGTATCAGCTTCATATCGGTCAGCATGGCGAGCATTCGCGAGACGGCAAATACGCTGGCGAGCACTCCTGATGCGGTGGCAATGATGGCAATTACTACCGTAAACCACAGGCCATAATCCCCAAAGGCGGGCCGGGCTGCTTCGGCCAGCGCATAGTCTCTGGCGGCGGCAATCTCTTCAATAGACAGCGTTGAGCCGACAGCAAATGCCACCGCCATGTAGACAGCCAGGCAGATGGCCAGCGAAATCATGATCGCCCGGCCGACATTCTTTTTGGGATTGACGACTTCACCGCCACTATTGGTGATCGTCGTAAATCCCTTGAATGCGAGGATGGCAAGCGCGATACCAGCTATAAAGCTTGCCGGGGAGGTCGCGCTTACCGGTGTGGCTTGGGCTACACTGAACGAGAAGCCCGCCGCCCATAGTATCGCAAAAGAGAAAAGCAATATCCCGCCGATTTTGAGCAGGGCGGTGACCGCTGAAATTGTGCCAATGATCTTGTTGCCGGCAATATTGACCAGAAAAGCGGCGATAATCAATCCGATCGCGAGGACCGGAACCAGTATCGAGTCCTGCCCAATATCAAACAGCTGCAACGTATAGGTACCAAAGGTTCTGGCAACCAGACTTTCATTGATAATCATTGAGAAAGCCATCATCAACGCGGCCGCACCGGTAACGGTTGCGGGTCCATATGATTTTTTCAGGATCATCGCGATACCGCCGGCGGAGGGATATTTGCCCGATACTTTTATGTAGGTGTAGGCGCTGAAACCACTGATGATGGCGGCAATCAAAAAGGCGAGGGGAAATAACGGCCCGGAAAGTTCCGCCACCTGGCCAGTGAGCGCAAAAATCCCGGCACCAATCATCACGCCGGTGCCCATCGCCACCGTTCCGGCCAGGCTCAGGCTGTTCTTCGCGTAGGAGGCGCTACCGGTCTGCTCCATCCCTTCCATGTCCCTAAACCTCCGTTTTGAAGAGAGAAATAGTCCCTGTCAGTGTATCGTATCGCCGGGTTTTTTCGGTGGAAGCTCCTTCTTTTGCAAGCAGCTTTTCGAGTACGCCGTCGGCATTGGGCTGGGTATCTTCCTTGCCGTCAAATTGCTGCACGGTCATGCGAAAGGCGGCGCGCATCAAAGCAGATTCCTGTAAGGCATAATCCGCGATATGCAGCTCGCCTCCAGCAACCAACAGGCTACGCATGGTATCCAGTATTTCAGATTTTTGTTCGAGTGGTACCTGATGAAACATCAGGCTAGATGTGATTTTCGTCGGCTTCCAACTCGCTGGCAAGGCGGCTTCGCCAAGGAGCCCGTGCAGCAACGTGACCTTGACTCCGGCAGCATCGAATTTGGCTTTGGCTACAGCAAGAGCGGTTTCGTCAGGATCAATACCGATAAGCTGTGCGTCGGGGCAAGCGCGCGCCAAAGTAAGCAACAGGCTTCCCGTACCGCATCCGATATCGAGCAGCTTGTCATCCCGCTGCAAATTAACCTGGCGCACCAACGCAGGCCGCCAAATATTATCGCGCGTCAAATAACGGATGACCAGGTCGTAGAGCGGTGTTAGCGCAGCAAACCCCAATGGCGGTGTGTAGCTCTCTGCCGCCGTTGCTGGCGTCACAGTTTCTTGCCCCGCAGACGCAGTGCGTTGCCGATAACCGAAACCGATGAGAAGCTCATCGCCGCAGCGGCGATCATCGGGCTGAGCAAAATTCCGAACCACGGATAAAGCACGCCGGCTGCCACTGGAACGCCCAGACCGTTATAGATGAAGGCGAAAAATAGATTCTGCCGGATATTCCGCATCGTCATCTGGCTGAGGTTTCGCGCTTTGGCAATGCCGCCCAGATCGCCTTTTACCAAGGTGATCCCGGCGCTTTCCATCGCAACATCGGTTCCGGTTCCCATCGCGATACCAACATCGGCCTTGGCCAATGCCGGCGCATCATTGATCCCATCGCCCGCCATTGCGACTTTTTTACCCGCCGCCTGCAATTCGCTGATAACGCGGTGTTTGTCTTCGGGAGAGACATTGGCGTGGATTTCGTCAATGCCAATTTCTTTACCGACTGCCTGAGCAGTCCCCTCGGCATCACCGGTGAGCATTACCACGCGGATATTGCTTTCATGAAGCGCCCGGATTGCATCGGCGGTCGTTGGTTTGATCGGATCGGCAACACCGATGATTCCGGCTGGCTTTCCGTCAACCGCGACAAACATCACGGTTTGACCCTGCGCGCGGCCTTCATTCGCTTTTTCAATTAAGTCCACGTTTACGGTACCTAACCGCTCCATCATTTTTTCATTGCCGATGGCAATTTTCCTGCCTTCAACAAGAGCTTCGACGCCTTCGCCGGTAATTGACTGGAAATCGTTTGCCGTTTGCAGACTCAACCCGCGCTCGTTCGCGCCTTCAACAATGGCTGCGGCAAGCGGATGTTCGCTGGCAACTTCTATTGCAGCGACCAGGGCCAGCAAGCTGTCGGTATCGAATCCGCTTTCCGGTTCGACCGAAACCAATTTGGGCTTGCCTTCGGTGAGCGTGCCGGTTTTATCGACGACAATCGTATCGATCTTCTCAAGCGTTTCGAGGCTTTCTGCGTTTTTTATCAATATGCCATTTTGCGCGCCCTTGCCGGTTCCGACCATGATCGACATAGGCGTTGCCAGTCCAAGTGCACAGGGGCAGGCGATTATAAGCACCGCCACCGCGTTGACCAGACCATATGCCAGCGCGGGTTGCGGCCCCCAGACTGCCCAGACTATAAATGTGATGATCGAGATCAAAACAACCGCAGGTACGAAATAGCCGGCAACGGTATCTGCCAATTTCTGGATCGGCGCGCGGCTGCGCTGTGCTTCGGCTACCATCTGAACGATTTTGGCCAGCAATGTGTCTTTGCCGACACGTTCGGCTGTCATAATGAAGCTGCCGGTCTGGTTGACCGTGCCGCCGGTGACATCATCTCCCGCCGTTTTGGCAACGGGGATTGGTTCGCCGGTTATCATCGATTGGTCGATGGTGCTTGAGCCTTCGTAGATGCTCCCATCAACCGGTATCTTGTCCCCGGGCCGAACGCGCAGACGATCACCTGACTGAACCAGATCGAGAGAAATTTCTTCTTCCGATCCATCGCTATTGATCCGCGTAGCGATAGGCGGGGCGAGTTCGAGTAACGCGCGCAATGCGCTGGAAGTTTGTCCGCGCGCTTTTAGTTCGAGAACCTGCCCCAACAAAACCAGAGTGGTAATGACTGCTGCGGCTTCAAAATAGACCGCAACATTGCCATCCGCATCGCGGAAGGAGGCCGGGAAGATACCTGGGAAAAAGGTCGCAACAACGCTGAAACCATAAGCTACCGCAACACCAATGCCGATGAGGGTGAACATATTGAGATTCATCGTTCTGACCGATTGCACACCGCGCACAAAAAACGGCCATGCACCCCACAGGACGACGGGCGTTGCTAGCAGTAACTGCAACCATTGCGACCAGTCTGGCGAAAGCAGGTTCGCAAACGGTCGCCCGGGAATAAGGTCGCCCATCGCGTAAATGAAAAGCGGAAAAGATAGGACCGCGCTGATCCAGAAACGTCGGCGCATGTCGATATATTCAGGATCTGGCCCAGTTTCGAGGGTGAAAGTTTCCGGCTCCAGCGCCATTCCGCAGATCGGGCAGGAGCCGGGGCCTTCCTGACGGATTTCCGGGTGCATCGGGCAGGTATAGATTGTGCCTTCGGGCACATTCTCATCCGCTTTCAAATGCGCGCCGGAGAGATAATGTTCGGGATCGGCAACAAATTTGGTGCGGCACCCCGCAGAACAGAAATGATAATCCCGATCATCATGGCGGGCATGATGATCGGTTTTGTCCGGCTCCACGCTCATGCCGCAAACGGGGTCTTTGACGGCGTGAGTGGAGCTGGTAGAGCAACAGCTTTTGGAAGCATCGGACCCATGGCCATCATGGCCAGAGGGAGGAGAGGTTTCAGCCATTCGCAGTTGCTCCATATTTACGTGTGAACCAGCTTTTGAGCGGCACAACGAATATCGCGATAAACCAGCCATATGCAAAACTGCCCGCCGCGCCGGCCAAGAATCCCGACAGAGTTAGCCATTTGAATCCCGGCAGAAGTGGTGCCCATGCTTCGTGCATATGTGCCCATCCCGGAGCCAGTAGACCAAATCCGATGCAAAGCAGATAGGAGAAAAGGAAAAACAGGCTGAGTGTCCAGCCCCAGATAAGTGTTTGATTACGGTTTGAACTATTTGTCATATCGGGCTCCTCTTGTCAGATCGAATAATATACTATAGGGGGGTATAGTATAAATTAGGTTATATGTCAATTGATGTGATATGTCTTTTTATTGCTCGGGCCGAAAATTTTGGCATAGGGGAAAAATGACTGAAAAATTCAACAAAGAAATCCTGCGAATGCGTCGGATTGAGGGACAGGTGCGCGGCGTTGCGAAAATGATGGAAGAAGATCGCTATTGCATCGATATTCTTCAGCAGTTTTCCGCAGTGGAGGCGGCCTTGCGCTCGACCAAGATGAAAATACTGGAAATTCACACCAATCATTGCGTTGATGAAGCCCTTACTTCGGGCAATATTGACGAGCAAAAAAAGAAAATTGCAGAATTGGTGGACCTGTTTGGCAAAATGGGAAAATAATAGAACAGAGCCCGAGATCGAAAGCCCAGGCCCTGTAATATTATATTACTGACCACCGGGTTTTTTGTGCTTCATTGTCCCGTGATCCATATTGCCATGGTCCATCTGGCCATGCTGCATTTTGCTATGATCCATAGTTTTGCAGGTTTTTTTCCCATCCGCATCGGTCGTGCAGCATTCCATTTGGCCATGTTTCATGCCGTCTTTCATCTTCATCTCGTGTTTAGGCTTGTCACCTGGTTTCGGATCATGAGCAAAGGCAGACCCCGCGCCGAGCAGGGCAAAGGCTGCGAGTGTTAATGACAGTTTTTTCATCATATTTCCTTTCATGTTGAACATTTCTAATTGTAATTTGCGAACACAGTTTGTTCACCACCGCCAAAGGCAATGACCTGGTAAGGCTGTGTGATATTCTGATATTCCATACCCGGTGAGCCGGTTGGCATCCCGGCAACAGCGAGTCCTTTCACGCCTTCGGGGCGGGTTTCCAGCAGACGCTTAATATCCGCTGCTGGCACATGACCTTCGATCACATAGCCATCGATAACAGCGGTATGGCAAGAGACGAGAGTCGGCGGGACGCCCAAAGTAGTTTTGCGAGCTGCCATATCGGTTTCATTATTTACAGTAATCGCCCGGTCGATGTCATTTTCGACATGATCCGCCCATTTAAGACAACAGCCGCAACCGGCATCGCGGTACATGACAATTGGCGCAGCGCTTGCCGCTGCCGTGCATGCTGCGAGCAACCCTAACGTTGCAGCACTCGCCGCGCGTTGAGCAAATTTAAGTGACAGTTTTTGATCCATGATATTACCCTTTATTTTCTAATCCATCATACCCATTTTCTTAAGACCCATATGATCGGGGCCGAGCGACATTTCAGCGCCCCAATAGCCTTGAAATAAAATCAAGGCGGCCATGATCGCGAGAATTATGCGAAAGACCGTCCGCTTGCGCGAACCGACCGCCGCGCCGGAGAGAAACGCCAGCGCAATACCGGTAAGTGCAACGCCGGTCCCTGTCCAGCGGTGGAGGCCCAATATTTCGGAGCGGTCACTCAGTCTGAATCCACCGGCAAACCAGCCTAATGTTGCTGCTACGACGCCTCCTGCCGCGCCTGTCCATGTCAGAAACCGTACCGACCCGCCGACGCCTGCTGTGGGATTGAAGAACAGAATAAGTTCGGCCAAACCGGCAATCAGAAACAGCGCGATCGGAAAATGAACGGCGGCGGGATGCAGTCGGCCCAGAAAGTCTTGCAAGTCAAAGCCTGTGACCTGGTTTTCTCCGTGAGCATGCTCTGGCGGTTTTGCACCCGCCTTTTCGGAGGAACCCGAATTTGTCATTCCCGCGTGATCCACCGTGGCGACCGGATCCGGTTCGTTGTTTCGATGGGCCTCGTGCGCCTGCAATGCAGTAACCGGAACCAGAAACAAAATCACGCCAGCAAAAGCTATTCGAAGGTTCATCCAAAAAAAACTCCCTTTTCACCCATCACTACGCGGCATTTATCGCCACCCCTCATTTTTATTGAGGGTTTTCTCATTGCAGGCCGTAAGCTAGTTAGAAGTAAGAGTTGGAACGGAGAGCGGAATGACTGCACGATTTGATGAGATCATAGATGGCCTGAGCGACCAGGAACTGGCCAAAATCGAACCTGATTTCGAACAGGGAATATGGTCCCATGTTGCTGCTATTGAACAAAAACAATCAGCCAGAGGGCGTAATGGGGTCGCTGCTGTCATGTTAATCGTGGCGCTTGGTGCGGGTATCTTAACCGGCGGACAAAAGGCTTATGCCAGCGATGATACAGATATTTTGAGCGGTGGGGCAGACTATTCCCCTGCAACTCTATTGCACGTTACATTATGAAAATCGGCCCTTTTCGTATTGCCCTGTTGATATTGCTAGCCTTTGCTGCAGGTTTCGCCGGATCGGTAGTAGCTAGCAAATATCTGGCGGGGAATGATACTCCAAATGGCCTCCACGGCTTCGTTCACCAGGAATTTGAACTGACGCCGGTACAAGAGCAGGCGCTTGATAAAGCGGAGCGCAGGTTTGCAATGAAACGCAAGTCGGTCGAGCTATCGCTGCGCGCGTCAAACGCGGCATTGGCATCGGCGATGGAAGACGAGCATGAATATGGTCCCAAAGTATCACAGGCCATAGAAGGCGTGCACGAAAATATGGGTGAGTTGCAAAAGGTAACCATCGCGCATGTTTTCCAGATGCGCTCGATACTGACACCGGCGCAGAGGATAATCTTTGACCGGCGCGTCGGAGATGCACTCAGCGTTGATCCACAGTGATCCTTCTATGCATGATCTGCGATGCCCCGATCAGATTTATCTGAAGGTGATGACATCCTTGTCGCGCGAGCGAAAAAGGGGGATCGCAGAGCATTTGGTCTGTTGATACAGCGCTATGCCTCCCGGTTGATCAATATTGCTTCGCGAACCCTAAATCATAGTGATGAAGCGCAGGACGCCGTGCAGGAAGCGATGGCAGCGGCCTGGCTCAAGCTTGATCAATTTGACGTGAATCGACCGCTAATGCCGTGGCTTGCCCGAATAACTCTCAACAAATGCCGCGACCATTTAAGGCGGCGCAAGTTGCGGCGTTTTTTTGAATTTGATGGAGCAGAAGACACCCGGATTGAAACTGCCGACCGTACTCCCGACCAATCCATCCAACTTGAATCACGACAGATGTTAGCACTTATGGAGGAAAAAATTTCAAACCTTCCTCATGGGTTGAGGGAGCCTTTCATTCTCGCCACTTTCGATGAATTAGCCCAGGCCGAGATTGCTTCGCTGCTGAAAATTTCGGAAAAAGCCGTTGAAACGCGAATATATCGGGCGAGGAATAAATTACGCGAAGCACTGAAAAAAATTGAGGGTTAGACGGAACGTTTGCGTATTGTGCTTAAATAACATTACTCAAACAGGATATAAAAATGCTTGATGTAGACCGCCGGAAATTGCTTACTTCCTCTTTGTCTGTAGGCGGCGTTGCCGGTTTATCCATGGCGATGCCTGCATGGGCGCGCGGCACCAGCGGCGGTACGCTGGCGCGTAAGGGCAGCGATGTGCTTTCCGGCGAATATATTAAAATGCTGGTCACCAATACGCACTTCAATGTCGATGGCCGCACCGGCAAGACGGTTAGCGTCAACGGTACGCTGCCCGGCCCGCTGATCCGATTGAAGGAAGGGCAGAAATTTGTCGCCGATATTGTCAATCGCACCGACGAGGATACGTCGGTCCACTGGCATGGCCTTTTGCTACCCTTCGAGATGGACGGCGTGCCGGGCGTTACTTTTCCCGGTATCAAGTCTGGCGAAACATGGCGCGCTGAGTTCCCGATCCGTCAGGCGGGGACATATTGGTGGCACGCCCATTCATTACAGGAAGCGCTGGGTCATTACGGACCGATCATCATTGACCCCGAAGGCCCCGATCCGATTGCCTATGACCGCGAATATGTCATTGTGCTGTCGGACTGGTCACCGATGGACCCGCACACCATCATCAAGAAATTGAAGCAGCAGGGCGATTATTTCAACTATCAGCGCAACACGCTGACAGGCCTGCTTTCGGGAAAAGATATGTCACTCGATGACAAGTTGATGTGGGGCAATATGCGGATGTCGCCCAATGATCTGAGTGATGTGACGGGTTCTACCTACACTTATCTCATCAATGGCCACGGACCGGGGGAAAACTGGACCGGCCTGTTCAAGCGCGGGGAGCGGGTACGGCTGCGCTTTGTCAACGCTGCGGCAATGTCGATATTCAACATCCGCATTCCCGGCCTGCCGATGACGGTTGTTCAGGCCGATGGCCAGAATGTGAAACCGGTAGCGGTTGATGAGTTTCAGATTTCGGTCGCCGAAACCTATGATGTCATCATCACGCCCGAAGAGGACCGCGCATTTGGCCTGGTTGCCGAAGCTATCGACCGCTCGGGCATGGCCTTTGGCACGCTCGCGCCGCGCGCGGGGATGACCGCGCCAAAACCGGAACTGCGAAAGCGGGTTTTGCTCACTATGAAGGATATGGGCATGGATCACGGCGCACCAGCCGGATCATCAACCGGAACAACCGGCCATGAAGGCCATGACATGTCCGGTGGGAACGGCAATAACACCGCGAGTGACGGTGGCATGGATCACAGCAAGATGGATATGGGCGCTGCCACCAAGATAGACCACGGCGATATGGCCATGGGTGATGGCGAAATGAATATGAATATGCGCGACAAGAGTCTCGTCGGCCCCGATGTTAAAGTCGGCGTGGGTAATGCTTCAATCGCGCCGATGCCGTTTGACGGCATGGCATCGCGTCCGCTGGGACTGCGCGATGAAAAACACCGGGTGCTGGTTTATACCGATCTGGTTTCGCTGGTGCCCAATGAGAATCGCAGGCCAACGCGAATGAAGGAGATTCATCTGACCGCCAATATGGAGCGCTATATGTGGTCCTTCGATGGCAAAAATTATTCCTCCGTCACCGACAAGCCGATCCGCTTTGCCTATAACGAGCGCGTACGGGTGTAGCTTATCAACGACACGATGATGACCCACCCGATCCATCTCCACGGACATTTTTTCGAGCTGGTCAACGGGCATGGCAATCATCAGCCGCTTAAACATACAGTCAACGTGCAACCGGGTTCCAGCGTCGAGTTTGATCTTACCGCCGATGAGCCTGGCGACTGGGCATTTCACTGCCATCTGCTCTATCACATGCACAATGGGATGTTTCAGGTCGTGACCGTGCGGCCACTGGATGGAGGCAGGTCATGAGAATGATATTTGCGCTGCTGCTGGCGGGTGCTTCGACCCCGGTATTCGCTCAATCACACAATGACCATGGTGGCCGCAATATGCCTGACATGGCCGAGCCGACGGGGGAAACTGCGGATGAAGCAAAAGACCCGCATGCCGGCCATGATATGAAGGCAAATAAAGCGCCTCAGCCCGATAGTCAGGCGACAGATCACGGCGAAATGGACCATGGCGCGATGAGTAACCCAGAGCCGGTGGTAGAGACGCCAAACCCGCATACGGGGCATGATATGTCTTCCATGCCTATCCCGATCACTCCGCCGCCAGCCGAAGCTTTTGAAGGGCCGGCATTTGGTGCCGATCAATATTGGGGCGCTGAGGCGATGGCAAAGTCGCGCGCAAAAGTGACCAAATCTATCGCAGGAATGCCGGTCTTTACGTTCATGGCGGATCGCGCAGAATATCGAGCGCGTCAGGGCGGTGATGGATATTTATGGGATGTGCAGGGCTGGTATGGCCGCGACATCGACAAATTCTGGTTCAAAAGCGAAGGCGAAGGTAGTTTTGGCGAGGTTCCGGAAACGGCCGAAGTACAAGCACTATGGAGCCATGCCATCGGGCCTTATTTCGATTTGCAACTGGGTGCGCGCTATGATTTTGAACCCGTGTCACGAAGCTATCTGGTCGCTGGATTGCAAGGCCTTGCACCCTATTGGTACGAGGTTGATGCAGCCGCATTCGTCTCTGACAAGGGCGATGTCACTGCCCGTATCGAAGCGGAATATGATCAATATGTCACCCAGAGACTCGTCCTCCAGCCGCGCGCCGAAGTGAATTTCTCTCTGCAAGATGTACCCGAGCAGGGATTGGGCTCCGGCCTCACTGATCTGGAATTGGGTATAAGGCTGCGTTATGAAATCAGGCGCGAATTCGCTCCCTATATCGGTGTTGAATGGGAAAAACAGTTCGGTGATACCGCCCGTTTCACAAAGATTCTTGGGGAAGACCCCAGCGTGACAAATTTTGTTGTTGGTATTCGGATATGGTTCTAGTTTACATACCTAGGATCAGGACCTGTTAAATGAGGAGAGAGAAATGCACTTCCAACCCAGATTGATAATATTGTCAGCAATTATTATCGCAGGCCCGGTGCTTGCTGCCGACCCCGCGCACAAGCACAGCACGGATACTCCGCCCGTTTCTGCATCTCATGGGACCAAGGATCATGAAAAAATGCGCGACCATATGAAAGGGCAGGCCGGGGCAGAGCAAACTGTGAAGGCATATCGCGATGCGCTCGTTCGTCAGGATGCAAGCGTGATGCCCGCCTTGTTTGCAAAAGATTCACAAATATTTGAAAATGGCAAATCGGAAGGCAGTTTTTCCAATTATCTGGAACACCATCTGGGGCCCGAACTGGGCCATTTTAAAAGCTTCACTTTCACCAGTCCGACCATAGCAATCACTGAATTGGGCGATAGCGCGCTTGCGGTGGAAACCTATGGCTATGTGATTGTGCTCAAGGATGGCCGCAGGATTGAACGCACCGGCGTTGCAACCTCGGTGCTGATCCGCGAAGATGGCGCATGGAAAATATTGCGTTACCACTCTTCTTCACGTGCGCCAAAAAAACCAAAATAGCAGAGAAAACTCTTTCTAACCCGGCTGATTTTCGCGGCGTGCTTCCGTTGGCGGATAAGCGCCACATAGCGTATTTTGATTTTTCAAGGGCGTAGCAGATCAACAACAGCTAGCGGCGGCGCCACTGGCCCGGGCCTCTTGGATAGGCGGGCAGGCATTGGTGCCAAAGGAGCAATATACGCAGCAATCGCCCTTGCGGGGCCTTAGTACAGCAGCGCATCCCTTGCAGTCATAGAAAAACTGGCAGGCATCGGTTGGCATGGTTTCGGTTTCAACATGCCCACACTCCGGGCAGGTCAGCGTTGATTGCATTTCTATCATCTAATGTCCTTCATCGATGGCCGTTCCTGTCTCCCTAGTTGGTTTCAGCGGGGGTTGCCGGATAGCCGGCATTTTCGGATGCTGCGGCGATTGCGATAGTGTTTGTTACAGCCGGATCAAATTGTACGGTGGCGGTTTTGGTCTTATAATCGACCGCAACCGAGGAAACGCCCTGTACCTTTTTCATCGCTGTTTTGACTGTAATCGGGCAGCCGGCACAGGTCATTTTATCTATCTTGAAACTTTTTGTCGCAAGAGCAGCGGCCTGCGCCGGAGCAATTGTGTCGTTTGAACCGGAAAACGCGTTGACTCCCCAGGCTGCAGCACCAAGGCCAGTTATAGCGGCGGCAAAAATCAAAATTTTATTCATGTCAAACCTCCTAATAAAACCGGGATGCCCACCAATCGATTGTGGCGGACAGGGCGACAAGCAGCGCGCCAATCCAAAGCGCTGTTTTTATAATGATCGAGGATTTCGGGCTGGCGCAATAGCTTCCATCTTCGCAAGCTGGAGCGGCTCTGAAATACACGTACCAAAAACCCAAAATCAAAAATAACGAAGATAATCCGACAAAATACCACTTGTAAGGCTCAAGTGCAGTCAAATTACCTATCCACGCCCCGCTTATCCCAAGCAGCACAAAAGCGAGAGGAGCAACGCAGCAGGATGATGCGAGCAATCCGCCCACGACGCCAAGAGAAGCAAACCACCTTTTGGAGCTGTCCCCGTTTCTCGCCATTTCCATAATATTTGCGCTCTTGCCCGCTGGTTTCGCACATCATACACTCTGTAGTTAATACAGGTTCAAGGGATATTTATGAAAAAGCCAATGAAGCGTGGAGAACTGGCAAAATCTGCTGGCTGTAATATCGAAACAATTCGTTATTATGAGAAAATCGGCTTGCTTCTTCCGCCAGACCGCACGGCAAGCGGGCACCGGATTTATGCTGAGGATGACCGCAAGCGGCTTGGTTTCATATTACGCAGCCGGGAACTGGGTTTCTCAATCAACCAATTGAGAGCTTTACTCGATCTGGTTGATTCCGATGGCTATAC
>UOEF01000301.1_pt1 | contig 18912 bp, 12 predicted proteins | sample 1989141 | NCBI WGS metagenome assembly UOEF01 (sample SAMEA4712195, study PRJEB27164) | hydrothermal vent metagenome | biome: marine basaltic hydrothermal vent biome; feature: marine hydrothermal vent; material: mineral | place: Pacific Ocean | collected 2011-06-14/2011-07-23 | depth 1719 m
TTTTGCTCCAGATGGGGGGAGGGGGGAGGAAGTCACTATAGCCCATATTCGTAAACTTTTTATAGTCCCAAAGAATAGGGGCTTTCCGCCAGTCTATTAACCGTCTAATCGCTTCATTAAATGTCGAATGTTCCCGACCTTACCGCTGTTATATTGGGCCTTATTCTAGCCAGTTGGCTGGCGGTGGCCGCGTGGGCGATCTGGACCGGCCTTGCGATGAAGAACAAAGCCGAAACTATATTGCGGCAATCCGGCAAATTGGGGCGCCTTTTGGAAACATCGCCTGCTTTGCCTCTATTGGTCCGCTCCGATGGGAAGCTGGAGGCATCACAGCGGTTGATGCACTGGCTTGGCTTTGATCATTTACCAGCTCATATTTCCGAATTACATCAAAATGGCTCGGGAATGAGCCGAGAGGATCTTGAAGGGCTTACCCAGGATGTTAATCTCGCTCAAAAGTCGGGAAGCATTTTTACCCGAGCCATCAAAGTTGAGGGCTCTGAAAAGGCGTTGCTCGTGCGTGGCGGACTGGCCGATCAGAAAATCGCACCCAATGGCAGCGCACTGCTTTGGGTATTTGATGCCACCGATACCGAAGATCAGATAAAGAAACTGCGGGATGAAAATAAACGGGCAAGGGCTGCATTTGATGCGCTTTCAGCGCTGATCGAAGCTGCTCCCGTGCCGATGTGGCACCGATCTTCGGATCTTAGGCTAACTTTGGTCAACAGCGCTTATGTTAGCGCTGTTGATGCCCAAGACGGTGGCGAGGTAATTGCCAATGGTATTGAACTAATAGAGACTATCGATGGGGTTAGCCCGATGAGCACGGCAGCTCTGGCCAAGGACAATGGTCAACCATTGGAACGCATTGTCGCTACTACAATTGGCGGTGAACGGCGCATGGCAAAGGTTGTCGATGTGCCTTTGGGAAAATCGGGAATTGCTGGATATGCTATCGATATTCAAGATTTGGAAGACACGCGAAAAGAACAGCGTCGCTTTGGCGAGTCACAACGTGAAATGCTCGACAAAATTTCAGCAGCAGTAGTTCAATTTGATGCCGATAAATCTCTGAAATTTTGCAACCTTCCATTCCAGCGAATATTCTCAATGCGGCAACAATGGATTGCTGAAAGTCCGGAATTTCCTCGTGTACTGGACCGAATGCGTGAGATGAATCGAATTCCCGAAGTACGCGATTTTCCACAGTGGCGGGAAGAGCGTACCGGCTGGTTTCAATCCAATGACGCAATCGAAGAAAACTGGCTGTTGGCCGATGGCACACATCTCAGGGTTATTGCCAACCCCACGCCCGATGGCGGTCTGCTGGTAATTTTCGAAGATCGAACCGAGCAAATACAGCTGGCGAGTGCCAGAGACACACTATTGAGAGTCCGGACGGCAACATTCGATAGCTTATTTGAATCGCTCGCCGTATTTGCGGCCGATGGGAAATTGAATATCTGGAACCATCAATTTGCCAGCAATTGGGACTTGAGCGAGGGTGATCTTGGCAAACATCCGCGAGTTGATGTGTTAATGCAAAAAATGGCTAAACAGTTGAAACAGCCGGCCAGGATTTCAGAAGTCCGTGCAATGGTCCGCAGGGCAACCACGGAACGCGAACAACAAAATGGCCGGATTAGCTTTGCAGACGGTCGCAGGTTTGAATTTGCGGCTATCCCGCTGCCCGATGGTAACGCGCTTTTCACCATGTTGGATATTTCAGACAGTCACCGCATTGAACAAGCTCTGCGCGAACGAAATGAGGCATTGGTTGAGGCAGATTCGATCAAAGCCAGCTTTCTTTCCAACATGAGTTACGAGTTTCGAACGCCACTAACTTCAATTGGCGGGTTCGCAGAATTACTGGATCAGGAAATCGCAGGTCCGTTGACCGATCAGGGGCATGAATATACGCGCGCTATTTTGCAGTCGGTTAAACGGCTGGGCATGCAGATTGATAATGTACTTGATCTAAGCCAGAGTGAGGCGGGCGCGCTTCCCATTGCCAAAGAGAAAGTTAATCTGAAAAAACTCATAGAAGATGTCGCCGGTCAGTTTACGGAGGAAGCTGTGGCTCAAAATATTGAAATTGAGATGCAACTGGATGAGAAGCTTGGCTCTGTTCTTGCGGATAAAAAACGGCTTGGCCAGGCGGTGATGCAAATACTCGATAATGCGGTGCGATATACCGGGCAAGGGGGCAGGGTGCTGGTTCACGGTTCCGGCAATGTGAAGAAAGCGACCATTCATATTTCTGACAACGGCCCGGGTATGACCGCCGGTCAACAATCGAAGGCTTTCGACAGCTTTGCGCGGTCCCGAGATCAAAAAACCAAAGACAAAATAGGCGGTTTGGGGCTGCCGCTGGCGCGGCAGCTATTATTAGCGCACGGTGGCGATTTAACGCTAACTTCTGAACCGGGGCAGGGCACATTGGTGTCGATCCATTTGCCGCGGCAATGATATTACAATCTGAAACAGAAACCCTGGCGCTGGGGCGACAACTGGGTATTATCATTTCATCTGGTGATAAAATTTCGCTTACTGGCTCGCTGGGTGCGGGAAAGACAACATTTGCTCGCGGTGTTCTGCAGGGTCTCGGTTTCGAGGACGAGGTGCCAAGTCCTACTTTTGCAATTGTTCAGCAATATGAACCGCCAGAAGTCCGAATGCCCCTGGCGCATGTTGACTTTTATCGGATTGATCACCGGGAGGAAATTCGAGAACTTGGCCTTGATGACATATTGATTGACGGGGCAATTATTGCGGAATGGCCAGACAGGATGCCCGCCGCTTATTGGGATGATGCGCTCCAACTCACGTTAAAAATTGAAGAGAAAGGCAAACGGCAGTTGACTTGGAAAGCAGGTAGCGCTTGGAAAGAACGATGGCCATTGACATGACGCCTCCCGAATTTGCGCCCGCCTTTTTGAGCAAAGCGGGATGGGATGACGCGCGCATTGAACCATTGGCAGGGGACGCTTCTTTCCGTCGTTATTTTCGCGTTTTCGATAGTGACCGGAAGGCGATCCTGATGGACGCGCCGCCGCCTCATGAAGACCCCAGACCCTTCATCAATATTGCCAGGCATCTGAAAAATCAGGAATTTGCGGCCCCCGAAATATTTGCAGAAGACCTGAACAAGGGGTTGGTTTTAATCGAAGATTTCGGCGATCAACGCATGCGGGAGCATCTTGATGCAAACCCGAAAGACGAAGATAACGTTTATCGGCAAACGGTCGATTTAATTCGTGACCTGCATGAAAAACCGGCGGCGCCGATCCCTCACTATGATTGGGACGTCTATTTGCGGGAAGTAAATCTTCTCACGCAATGGTATTGTCCGGCTCAATCGTTGGAAATTGAGCAATCAGCTTTTGAGCGGGCCTGGCAACAGGTATTGAAACCGGTTTTGGAAACACAAAATCCGGAAGTAACGGTACTCCGCGATTATCATGCGGAAAATATTATGTTGTTACCCGATGGCAGTCTGGGGTTGCTCGATTTTCAGGACGCGCTGGCCGGGCACAAAGCCTATGATCTTGTATCTATGTTGCAAGACGCCCGGCGCGATGTTTCTGACGATTTGGAAGAGGCAATGCTGCTATATTATTTGCGGGGACAGTCCAGGGATGAAGCGATAAAGTTTCGCAGCCATTATGCTATTCTTGGCGCGCAGAGAAATACCAAAATCATTGGTATATTCACGCGGCTGTTCGTCCGTGATGGCAAGACTCGATATTTGGATTTTCTACCACGAATGTGGGGATTGCTGGAAAAAGACCTTCGCCATCCTGACCTTGCGCCGGTGTCCGACTGGTTTGATAAAAATATTCCCGCGGAGGTTCGCCGGAAACCCGTTTCTCTAAGGAGTGAGACGACTTGAAGAAAGTCAGAACCGCGATGGTAATGGCTGCGGGCCTTGGCAAACGGATGCGCCCATTAACGGAAACGCGGCCGAAACCGTTGGTTGAGGTGGCCGGCAAAGCCATGATCGACCATTGTTTTGATAAGCTGGCAGAAGCAGGCGTCGAGGATGTCGTGGTAAATGTCCACTATCTCCCCGAACTGCTGGAAGTACATCTTGATTCTGCTGATTACCCGTTCAGCATAATAATTTCAGACGAGCGTAAACTGCTGATGGAAACCGGCGGGGGGCTGGTGAAAGCGCAACCGTTAATCGATGAAGACCCGTTTTTCTGTATCAACAGCGATAATATATGGACGGACGGCCCGACAAACAGTTTGGAACGCCTTGCCAATTTCTGGAACGATGAAGAGATGGATGCGTTGCTGTTGCTCATCCCGCTTAGCTCTGCGTTTAACTACAAGGGTGATGGTGATTTTCATCTTGACGAAAACAACAGAATTTCGCGCAGGGCTCCTGATGAACGCGCGCCCTATCTCTATAGCGGTATCCAGTTGATTTCAAAGCGCCTGTTGCGTGATGCGCCTGAAGGACCATTTTCGACCAATATCTTATGGAACCGAGCGATCAAAGAAGGCCGTTTATTTGGCTTGGCTCACGATGGTAAGTGGTTTGAAGTTGGATCACCTGATGCGATTGCACCCACTGAAATAGCGCTGGCGAGTGAGTAGCGCGTTAAAGCCATCGATCTATAATATTGCCGCACATGGCGGGTTTGCTGACGCGCTGGCACAAGGTCTGATTGACCGTTTTGGAAAAGACCCGTTCGGTCTGGCGCGCGGTCTGATTATTCTCCCCAACAATCGGGCCAGACGCGCGGTTCATGATGCCTTTGTCCGATTGAGCGAAAATGGCCTGCTGCTTCCGCAAATGGCGGTTATCGGAGATCTTGAACTCGACGAATCCATCGGCACTGCGCTTGATAATGAAGAGCTTGCGCTGGATATATTGCCAGCGGTCGATCAATTTGATCGTCTCTTGATATTGGCGCGCCTGATTGAAACGGAGCGCGCCAGGCAAAGCGAGCCAATATTATCCATAGATGCTCTAAGGTTGGCGCAGGAATTTGCGCGAACCATGGATCAGCTTACCATCGAAGAAATTGACTTGCGCGATTTGGTTGAGATGGAGGTTGAACCGCAACTGTCATCCCACTGGCAAATTTCGCTGTCCTTTTTCCGGGTGATTGCCGAAAAATGGCATGAGAAACTTCGGAAGATGGAGCGAATCGATGAAGCCAGTCGTCGCAATATTCTCTTTGACCAAATTGTTCTGAACTGGAAAGAAAAACCGCCCGAGCATTTCGTGGTCGCCGCCGGTATAACCACTTCTGCCCCGGCCATTGCAAGATTCCTAAAAGCGATCGCTTTGTTGCCTGGGGCTATGGTCGTCATGCCGGACCTCGACCTGATCATGCCGGACGAGGAATGGGACCTTTTGGGGCCATTCAAAGCAAATCCCGAAACCGGCCGGGTCAGGCGAGCGCAGGAAACTCACCCGCAATATCATATGAAGTTGCTGCTTGATCGTATGTCCATTGCGCGCGGAGAGATTATGCGTTGGCCCCGAACCGGTGAAAGCGGCGCAGCTGCAAAACGGAGCCGCGCCTTGAGCAATGCTTTTGCTGTTCCGAAACTTACTTCTCGATGGCGCGGACTGGCATCCCACGAACGTAGCCTTTCTGGAGTAAAGACCATAGAGGCGCGCAATAGCGCCGAGGAAGCGCAAATAGTGGCATTATTGGCCCGTGAAGCGCTCGAAGAACCGGAAAAGCGTGTGTCAATCATAACGCCCGATCGCGCTCTGGCTGATCGTATCTCTGCCCATCTTGCGCGTTGGAGTATCAAAGCAGAGGATACCGCAGGCCGCCCGTTGTCAAAAACACCCGAAGGCGTGCTGTTCCTAAACCTGCTTGCTGCGGTAACCAATGGCTTCCCGCCGGCTGAATTTCTTGCGCTGCTCAAACATCCGTTGGTGCGGGCCGGTGAAGCGCGGCAAAGCTGGCTGGAGCATGTCCGCAGGCTTGATTTGCTAATGCGCGGACCGCGCACTGTCCCTGGGCTGGCTGGAATTGATTCGCTGTTAGAAGGCGAGAATAAACGTACGCTGAAGTTAAGGAACGAACTTCGTCCCTGGTGGCAATCCCTGAGGACCATGTTCGAACCGTTCGAAAAGCTGTTGAGCGGAACCGTAAACTGGTCGGATACGATAGCTTCCATAAGGTCTTTGGCCGATATGCTAACGGACGGTTCTATCTGGACGGGACCGACGGGTCGTGAACTTGCCAATTTTTTGACCGAATTGGAGGCGCGCTCTGACCTTGGGCCATTAACGATCCGGTTGGAGGAACTGGAAGGTTACTTCGAAGCATTTCTGTCGCAAATTTCGATTCGCCCGCCCTATGGAGGGCACCCGCGCATCGCGACATACGGTTTGCTGGAGGCAAGATTGCAACAGGCTGATCTTGTTATATGCTGTGGCCTGAATGAAGGTAGCTGGCCACAGGCTATCACGCCTGACCCCTGGCTGGCTCCCATGGTTCGAAAATCACTTGGTCTGCCCGCGCAGGAAAGACAAATTGGATTATCGGCGCATGATTTGGTTGGAGCGATGGGGGCAAAAAATGTAGTCCTGACCCGCGCGCAGCGTGATGGTTCCGGTCCTGCCATAGCATCGCGCTTTCTGCTTCGGCTTCAGGCGATGTGTGGGGATAATCTAAAGAAACATCCCACTGCCAGAATTTGGGCCCAGCAAATTGATCGACCAGCGGAACAAATATCTATCGAGCGACCTGCTCCAACACCAGATGCCGAACAACGCAAAGTTTCTCTTTCAGTGACCAACGTGGATCGGCTGATCGCGGACCCATTCGCTTTTTATGCCTATCGGATCATGGGATTTTACTCACTGGATATGATCGATGCGGAACCGAGTGCCGCCTGGCGTGGAACCATAATTCACGATTTACTGGATAAATGGGCGCGCGTTGATGGTTATAACCCGGAGGCTCTCAAGAAGCGGGCAATTGGTTTTCTAAATGATCGTTCTTCGCATCCACTGATGCGGACCTTATGGGCGCCGCGATTGACGCAAGGGCTAAGCTGGATTGCTGAGACAGTTGCAGAAGCTCAGGTGGAAGGCCGTGAGCCGCAAGAATCGGAGATTAAGGGAAACACAGAAATTGCCGGTGTTCCGCTATCTGGAGTTGCCGACCGGATTGACCGAATGCCGGATGGAACGCTGGCGATTGTCGATTATAAAACCGGCGGGCCTCCAAGTAATCGAGCGGTAAAGGAAGGCTTTAACCTGCAACTTGGACTGCTTGGTGCGATTGCCGAAAACGCTGGTTTTAAAGGGCTTTCGGGTCAGGTAACCGGCTTTGAATATTGGTCGCTAGCCAAGAAAAATGACCATTTTGGTTTCGTTCAAAGCCCAACCACGGGGCGCGGCGAAAACTTCATCGATTCCGACGCGATGGTCGATCATGCGGTTGCCCATTTTAACAATGCCATAGACAAATATATTCACGGTAAGGAACCGATGACTGCGAAGCTTCATCCGGAATATGCGATATATGCAGATTATGACCAATTGATGCGGTTGGAAGAATGGTATGGACGCGGGGAATTGGAAGAGGGCAATAATGTCTAGTTCCAATCCCCAATTATACCCTCTTGCCGACAAACAGGCTGATGCAGTGATGCCGGAAGATAATATCTGGCTCAGCGCTTCGGCAGGAACAGGAAAAACACAGGTTCTCACCGCGCGCGTGTTTCGGTTGTTACTTCGCGAAAATGTTGATCCGGAACATATTCTGTGCCTGACTTTTACCAAAGCTGGCGCAGCTGAAATGGCGGAACGCATCCATCGGCAATTGGCCGCCTGGGTGCGTATGGAAGATACTAAACTGGCTGGCGATCTTCAAGCAATTGGTGCTTCAACTGGGCCTGAAACCCGGGAAAAGGCACGCCGACTGTTTGCCGAAGTGCTGGATGCGCGTGGCGGCGGGCTTCGCATCATGACGATCCACAGTTTTTGCCAGACCTTGCTGGCCAGTTTCCCCGAAGAAGCCGGCATATCGTCACTTTTTAAGCCAATTGAAGAACGCGATCAGAAAATATTGGCGCGGCAGGCATTGGGCGATTTATTGCTTGCAGAAGAAGCTGAAGACCGAACTGAAATTATTGAAGCGATCCAGGCGCTTAGTGTTCGAATGGGTGAGGAAGGCGCTGAAAATTATTTGATGAAATGTGCATCCAAAGCAGATGCGATGGAAAATATGCCCAGCGGCGTCCTGCCCTTTGTTCGCGGCCTTTTGAATTTACCGATTGAGGGAGATGCTGAGAGTTGGCTGGCGGAACGATGCAGCGATGAGGCATTTGATGTTAGCTCCTTAGAAGAGATGAAGGATGCGCTCGGTCAATGGAACACAAAAACCGCCAATGGATATATCAGTCTTATCCAGGAATGGTTGAATTCGGGTGTGCCGCAACGCGCTGAAATGCTGCCGAAACTCCACAATATATGGGCAAAAAAAGATGGTGAACCGCGATTGACGCAAAAAGGTCTGGCCAAAGCAGCGCCGGAATATGATGACCTCAGCAGCGCGATGTTCGAATATTGCAGGGAACTGCTCGGCAAAGCGACATTGTTTGAATATGCTGATTTATTTGCCGGTGGTCTGAATGCCGGTCGCGCTTTTTACCATCGCTATACCAAAGCCAAGTCTCTTCACGGGGTGGTTGATTTCGATGACATGATCCGGATGACGGCGAGATTGCTCAAGCATTCGGATATGGCGGCCTGGATCCGGTATAAGCTGGATCAACGCACCGATCATATTCTTATCGATGAGGCTCAGGATACAAATTTGGCGCAATGGGAAATTGTGCATGCTCTGGCAGATGAATTTTTTGCCGGCCTTGGCGCCCAAGCCGACCGGCTGCGGACTTTGTTCACTGTTGGCGATTTCAAACAAGCCATTTTTGGGTTTCAAGGTACAAGCCCCCATAATTATACAAAAGCAAGAGACGATTTTTTCAGGCGTGCGGAGGCATCGGATAGGCCTTTCGCAGATCTTTCTCTTGATCGCAGCTTTCGTACAACGCCGCCGGTTCTTGAAGTTGTCGATGCGGTCCTAAAACATATTCGGCATGAACAACTGGGTTTGAAAGAAGCCATCCCACCCCATCGCAGCAACTATCCCGGGCAGTCAGGGAGCGTAACGTTATGGAGGCCGGTCGCGCATGGCGCAATTGGAGACGATGAAGGCGCCGAGACCTGGCTCAGCGACGAGAAACGACTTTTCGCTCAACAATTGGCGCTTCAGATCAAAGATTGGCTGTCACCGAAGAATCCTTTGTGGTTGGAGCGGGAAGGGCGGCCGCTGGAGCCAAAAGACGTCATGATATTGGTGAGCAAGCGCGACGAGCTAAGCGCGCTAATTGTCGCTCGCCTGTTCGCTGAAAATGTACCGGTCGCCGGGATTGATCGCATCCGGCTCAATCAGCCTCTGGTGATCCAGGACCTGCTTTCAACCATTCGGTTTGTTTTGCAACCACTGGATGATCTTAACCTTGCCAGCCTGTTGGTTTCACCACTTTTGGGATGGTCACAGGATGATTTGCTGGCATATGGTTATCGCGGCGAGAATAGCAAAGATAAGAGCCTGTGGGAGTTTTTGCGAAGCCAAAAAAAGATAAGTGATAGAATACAGCCACTGCGCGACCTTCTCAATATGGCGGATTTCAACACGCCTTATCAATTCCTCGAAACCATTCTGTCGGGACCAATGGAGGGACGAAAGAAGCTTGTTGCAAGGTTAAGCCACGCTGCGCTCGACCCAATGGAAGAATTACTCAATACAGCCCTTGCTTTTGAGCAGGATCATATTCCGACCCTGCAAGGTTTTCTGGATTGGTTCGATCGCAGTGATGTTGAGATCAAACGTGATCAAATGGAGGGTGGCAATGAAGTTCGCTTGATGACCGTTCATGGCGCAAAAGGTCTGCAAGCTCCTCTGATCATTCTGGCAAATGCAACATTTGATCCGGCGAACAAAAAAAGTGGTGATTTCGATATTCTGGACCCAACACGGCCAGATGATCAATTGGAATATCCGGTCGTACCGGTCCGAAGATCTGAACGAACCGGTTTGCTCGATAATTATGCAACCGTCGCCGATGCGCGGACAATGGAAGAGCATTGGCGGCTGTTATATGTCGCAATGACCCGCGCCGAAGAGCATCTGGTGGTCGCGGGTACTCTTGGGCCAAGGGCAAGGGGCGAAATACCCGAACTTTGCTGGTATAATTCCATTGAGCAAGGGCTTGCCGGACTTGGATGTGAGCAACAGGAGGACGATAGGTGGGGTTGGAAGCGGGAATATCGATCTGATAATATTGCAAAACAGCGGGATGCAGGACGATCAGTTCCCGGCAATATTTCGAAATTGGCAAAGTTAGAGTTGCCCAATTGGCTTCATGAGCAAGCGCCGGAGGAAGCGCGGCCACCACGCCCGCTGACACCTTCCAACCTGGGGGCCGACGATGCGGCCAATCCGCCTCCGGACAAACCCATGCGAGAGGCTGCAAATCGCGGTAACTTGCTTCATAGCCTTTTCCAGCGACTGCCCGATATTGCTCCAGACCGCCGAGCGGAGGTGGCTGACCGCTGGTTGAAGAAACAAAAGAGAATTGGCGATGCCGCGCAGCGCGGGGAGCTTGTTAACACGGCGCTGTCGGTTTTGAATGATTCTGCCTGGGTGGAGATATTCTCTCCCAATAGCCTTGCCGAAGCGCCTATTGCTGCTGTCGTAGATGACCATGTTATTTCCGGGACCGTCGACCGGCTGCTCATCACAGACGATCAAATCATGGTTGTCGATTTCAAAACGGGCCGAAAAATACCTCAATCAATTGAACAAGCGCCGGTCGCATATCTTCGTCAAATGTCGGCCTATGTAGCTGCATTGCAAAAAATATTCCCTGATCGCCCGATAAAAGCCGCTTTGCTCTATTCCCAAGGACCAGTGATGCTGGAATTGTCGGAAGGATTGATAGAACGTTACAAGCCTGGCTTCGAGCGCCCATGAAATTCCTTTTGGCATTGGCGCTTGAGCAATTCGGTTCGTCCACCTAAGTTATATTCAAACAGACAAAGGAGATTCCCTTATGGCGACGAAAGCAATTACTGACGAAAGTTTTGAGGCTGACGTATTAAACGCTGATGGTCCGGTGCTGGTTGATTTTTGGGCAGAATGGTGCGGTCCGTGCAAGATGATTGGCCCTGCGCTGGAAGAAATCAGCGATGAACTGGGTGAGAAGGTCACTATTGCCAAACTGAACATTGATGATAGCCCGGATGCCCCGACCAAATATGGCGTGCGCGGAATTCCGACCATGATATTGTTCAACAACGGTGAGAAAGTGAACGAAAAAGTTGGCGCTGCTCCCAAAAGCCAGCTGAAATCTTGGCTTGAAGAAAGCCTGCCAGCTTAAACCAAGAATATATCTCCCAGAAGATCGGCGGCTTCCTCCCACAGTTTTGGCGAGGAAGCGCCGAGCATCCCGGTTCTGCCATCTCCGGGGAGATAGGGCGAGCCATCCCAACGAGCCGCTTTGCCGCCTGCTTCATTGAGAAATAAAACACCAGCGGCGTGATCCCAGGGCAGGGTGCGTTCAAACACCGAAATTTGATTGGTCCCCAAAACCAGGCGTGGATATTGTTCGGCGGCACAGCGCGGTATATCGACGATTTCATATTTTGGATTAACCCGGTTCAACACCGCTTCACGCTGATCTGGCGTCATAAAGCCAGTCGCCAAAGCAGCTATCGGTTTATTGCCCGATATTTGTTTGACCATCACCCGCCGCCCGTTGATATATGCTCCAACTCCTTTTTCGGCATGGCATATTCTGTCGGTAAGCGGCTCGTAAAGCCAGCCTGCCATCGTTTTTCCTGATTTGGATAATGCGATGATTATCCCAAACAGAGGCTTTCCATTCGCGAAATTTCCTGTCCCATCAATCGGGTCGATTATCCAGACAAGTTCATCATTCAATGAATCCATGATCTCTAGGTTTTCGGAAACAGCCTCTTCACCAACTATGGTGGCACCGGGAAGCAGGGCGGTCAGTTTTTCGGTTAGGAATTCTTCGCTTAACTTATCAGCAATCGTAACATAATCGCCGGGAGATTTTTCCTGTACATCCCCAGCGCGTAAATTTTGATAATGCGGTAGAATGATCTTTTGAGAAGCCTGGCGCATTATTTCCAGCACCGATTGGTAAAGTTGATGCAATATTAGCTCCGATAATCAGCGTTGATTTCGATATAGCCGTGGGTAAGGTCACAGGTCCAAACTGTCGCTTTTCCGGTGCCAATGCCAATATCCACCGCAATGTCGATGTCGCTGCCTTTAAGATGTTCGGCGACCGGTGCTTCGTCATATCCGGGAACAACGAGGCCATCGCGTGCGACCACGACTCCACCAAAGCTGATCGAAAGCCTGTCGCGGTCCGCCGGTTCACCGGCTTTGCCCACCGCCATAACAATCCGGCCCCAGTTGGCGTCTTCTCCGGCAATCGCGGTTTTCACGAGCGGAGAATTGGCAATCGACATGGCAATATGTTTGGCGCTTTTGTCGCTTTCCGCACCGGTGACCAAAATCTCAATAAATTTACGCGCGCCTTCTCCGTCGCGCACGACCAGATGCGCCAATTGCATAGAAAGATCATCAAGCGCGGCCTGAAAGGCATCTGCCCCCGGATCATCGAATGACATGAGGGAAGAGGCAAGATTTTGGCCAGTGGCAAAGGCTAGTACCGTATCGCTCGTTGATGTGTCGCTATCCACGGTGATGCAGTTAAAGCTTTTTGCTGTGGCACTATTGAGCATTTTTTGTAGAAAACCGGCATCTACCGAAGCATCGGTAAAAATATACCCCAGCATGGTCGCCATATCCGGGGCGATCATGCCGGAACCCTTGACGATGCCGTTCAGATGTACCTTCTTCCCGCCGACCATAGCACTGGTCGCTGCCATTTTAGGAAAGGTATCGGTTGTCATAATCGCAGCAGCAGCCTCTTCCCAGCCGCATGGTTCCGCTTCAAAGGCCGCCTTTAGACCAGCTTCTGCTTTGTCTTTAGGCAATGGAACACCAATGACTCCGGTGGAGGACACAAATATTTCTTGTTCACCGCAGTTCAGATGCTTGCTTGCCAGCGCCAATATCCGATGCACCGCTTCCATTCCGCGCGCGCCGGTAAATGCGTTGGCATTGCCCGCGTTTACGATTAAGCCACGTGCTTTACCGCCAGAAAGAGCCTCGCGGCACCATTCAACCTCGGTGGACGGGCATTTGCTCTGCGTGAGAACGCCAGCGACACTTGTTCCTTCGGCTAATTTGACAAAGGTCAGGTCGCAGCGGTCCCAGTCTTTATAGCGCGCGCGCGCTATATGACTGGTTACGCCAGCAATTGGTGGTAAGAGCGCTGGTTTCATCGGAGCGAGTGGTGATTTGGTCATAGTGGTTTTGAGATAGCCGATCTTTGACGTTCGTCAATTGACTATCGCCCCCTTCGACCCTACATCGCCTGTTATAGGGAAAGGCCCTGCATTTTGCCGTTCTGGCTTGGTGATGGGTGTCTTAATTACAGGATAATTTCATGATTGCCGGCTTAGCCAAATCTATTTTCGGGTCAGCAAATGACCGCTATGTCAAATCAATGCGAAAGATAGTTGATCAAATCAACGCTTTTGAGCCGGAACTCGAGCCTCTATCGGATGAAGAGTTGGCCGCTAAAACCCCTTATTTCCGGGAACGGGTCGCAAATGGGGAAACGCTTGACGATATATTGCCCGAAGCATTTGCGGTGGTACGGGAAGCCGCCAAGCGTACGTTGGGCCAGCGCCACTATGATGTTCAAATGATTGGCGGTATCGTTCTGCATCGCGGTGAAATCGCCGAAATGCGGACGGGTGAAGGTAAAACGCTGGTCGCGACGCTCGCCTGTTATCTGAACGCAATCGAAGGCAAGGGTGTCCATGTTGTCACCGTGAATGATTATCTGGCCAAACGCGATGGCGAATGGATGAGCCAGATATATAATTTTCTTGGTATGCGGATTGGTACCATCATTCCCAATATCGGCGAAGATCAGCGACGGGACGCTTATGCCGCAGATATTACATATGGCACGAACAACGAATTTGGTTTCGATTATTTGCGCGACAATATGAAGCACGAACGCGCGCAGATGGTCCAGCGTCCGTTTAACTTTGCGATTGTCGATGAAGTGGATTCGATCTTGATCGATGAAGCGCGGACGCCGCTTATTATTTCCGGACCGACCGATGATAAATCCGACCTCTATATTTCTGTGAATGAAGTTGTTCAGCACATCACCGAGGACGATTATGAAAAGGACGAAAAATCGCGCAATATCTCGCTGACGGAAGAAGGCACTGAGAAAGCAGAACGATTGCTGGAGGAAGCCGGACTGCTTGAGGGAAGCAATCTCTATGATTATGAAAATACACAGGTTGTTCATCACCTGAATCAAGCCCTGATGGCAAATGTCATGCGTAAGCGTGATACCGACTATATCATCAAGGATGGTAAGGTTATCATTATTGACGAATTTACCGGACGAATGATGGAAGGCCGCCGTTGGTCCAACGGCCTGCACCAGGCCGTCGAGGCCAAGGAAGGCGTGCAGATCGAGCCGGAAAACCAGACCATGGCCTCAATCACTTTCCAGAATTATTTCCGTATGTACCCCAAGCTTTCGGGCATGACCGGTACCGCAGAAACCGAAGCGGCTGAATTTTTTGAAATTTATAAAATGAATGTGGTCACTATTCCGACCAACCAACCGATCCTGCGTGAAGACGAAAATGACGAGTTTTACAAGAATACACTCGATAAATTTGCTGCGATTGCGAAGAAAATCAAGGAGCATAGTGACAAGGGCCAACCGGTTTTGGTTGGCACGGTTTCGATCGAAAAATCGGAACTTTTGTCAGACTTCCTTAAGAAGGAAGGCGTGACTCACAATGTGCTCAATGCACGTTTCCACGAACAGGAAGCGCGTATCGTGGCGCAAGCTGGCTCGCCCGGCGCCGTGACTATTGCAACGAATATGGCTGGGCGCGGTACCGATATTCAGCTTGGCGGTAATATCGATTTCCGAACGGAAGACGAACTTGGTGAAATGGAGGATGGTCCGGAAAAGGACAAGGCCATCGCGAAGATTGAAGAAGAAGTTCGGGCGCTTCGTGACGAAGTTCGGGCTGCTGGAGGCCTGTTCGTTCTGGGGACAGAGCGCCACGAGAGTCGGCGCATTGATAATCAGTTGCGCGGGCGTTCCGGTCGTCAGGGTGATCCCGGGCTGAGCCGGTTCTATCTCTGCCTTGAGGATGACCTTCTGCGGATTTTTGGAACCGAGACGATGTTCGCCAAAATGATGAATAAAAACCTGGAAGATGGCGAGGCAATTGGTGGAAAGTGGCTCTCCAAAGCGATTGAAACGGCACAGAAAAAGGTTGAAGCACGAAATTACGAGGCCCGGAAACAGGTTGTTGATTATGATGACGTGATGAACGACCAGCGGACGGTGATTTATGAACAGCGTTCCGAAATCATGGACTCTGAAACAGTCGGGGATATTGTTGAAGATATGCGTCATGAAACGGTCAATGCGATCGTCGCGGATGCGTGCCCTCCCGGTAGCTATCCGGAACAGTGGGATATCGAACAGCTTAAATCCCGTGTTGAAGATGTGTTCGGTTTGAAACCCGATGTCGATTCATGGATGGACGAAGAGACCGTTGAGCCAGAGATTATCGAAACGCGCATCGCTGAAATGGCGGACGAAGATTTTAACCAAAAAATAGCAAAAGTCGAGACTGCCAACCCGGGCGTTTGGCCCAATGTTGAAAAACAAATTCTTTTGGAATCCCTTGACCACCACTGGAAAGAACATCTCGCAACGCTGGATGCTTTGCGCCAGGTGGTTTTCCTTCGTGCCTATGCACAGAAGAAACCGCTTGATGAGTATAAGCAGGAAGCATTTGGCCTGTTTGAACGTATGCTCGAGGTAATCCGCGAGGGCGTTACAAAAACTATTGCCCTGACATCATTTGAACGACCAGAAGAGATGAAAGCTCCCGAATTACCAGAGCTTCCAGATTTTTTAACGACACATATTGACCCGCTCACCGGGGAAGATAACAGTAATGACATTGACGGCGGCACATTGGGTACTGTTTCAACAACCTTACCGCCCAGCCAATCGGGAACTCTGAACATCCCTGCTGATGACCCGTTTGCAGGGCGAGGCAAGGTCAGCCGAAATGCGCCATGTCCCTGTGGATCCGGACGGAAATATAAGCATTGTCACGGTAAATATTGATAGTCGAACGACCGGGGGAGCATCATGCCGTGGCTCGCTCTACTGTTTTTTCTGACCGCAATACTTTATGCATCAGTGGGCTTTGGCGGTGGATCAACCTATATCGCCTTATTGGCGTTGGCAGATATTGACTACCGGATAATTCCGATAGTTGCGCTGCTTTGCAATATCATTGTGGTCACCGGTGCAAGTCTGCGGTTTCAGGTTAGCGGATTGATTCCATGGCGGCGAGCCTGGCCAATCTTGCTGCTATCAATCCCGGCAGCCTGGCTCGGCGGCCGCATTCCAATCGAAAGGGAAGCTTTTCTGCTGCTATTGGGTTCATCATTGGCGATAGCGGCTTTCTTGCTTTTGTCGAACTCAAAGCCGAAATCCAACCCGGCAAAAGATACTGGAGCAAAGAAACAAAGCCTTTTAATCGCACCAGCAATCGGGACGGCAATCGGTTTTCTTTCCGGCATGGTTGGTATTGGGGGAGGCATATTCCTGGCCCCTATATTGCTGTTAATCAATTGGTCGGATACTCGCCGGATTGCCGCCACCGCCAGCATATTCATTTTGGTGAATTCGTTGGCTGGATTAGCCGGGCAGTTCAGCAAAACGGGATGGGAAGAAGCCACCGTAACCATAGCAGAATATTGGCCACTGTTTGTTGCGGTGTTTCTGGGAGGACAGATTGGCAGCCATTTGGCTAGCAAGGCGTTAACAGAAATGTGGATCAGGCGTTTGACTGCACTGTTGATTTTATACGTCGCCAGCCGGATATGGTGGCAACAAATAGCGTGAATTTTCGCCGGCGCGATTGTGGGAAATAAAACAGGCCATTTGCAAATAAATGGCTCCCCGAGTAGGATTCGAACCTACGACATTTCGATTAACAGTCGAACGCTCTACCGCTGAGCTATCGGGGAACAACCAAGTTTTTTATCAAGATATGCTTGGTGTGGACGGGCCTATAGCAACGAGGTTTATGTCCCGCAAGTCATCAAACGACAAATTGTTCCATCGCTATGCGATCGTCCAGCGCATGCTCCGGATCGAATAGCATCGTAAGGGTCTGGTTGCGGTCGATGGTGATTGTGACTTTCGAAACATCACGTACTTCCTGCTGATCTCCAACAGCACTGACAGGCCGTTTCTCGCCATTGAGAACCGTTATGCTGATAGGCATTTTGTCCGGCAATATCGCCCCTTTCCAGCGCCTTGGGCGGAACGGACTAATCGGCGTCAACGCAAGCATGCTGGAGCCAAGTGGTAATATTGGGCCGTTGGCGGAAAGATTATAGGCCGTTGAACCCGCCGGTGTCGCAATCAGCACGCCATCACAAACAAGTTCCTCCAACATTATGCGGCCATTGACCTCAATTTCCAACTTTGCGGTTTGCCGGGTTTCGCGAAGAAGAGAGACTTCATTGATTGCCGGCAGCGAGAAATTTGCGCCGGAAATTGTCTCCACGTCCATCTTTAGCGGCTTTACCTTGAACGGACGCGCGTTGTTGATGCGTTCGATGAGCTCATCATGCTTCCAATTATTCATCAGGAAGCCGACGGTACCTAAGTTCATCCCATAAACCGGCATGATTTTACGGCGATTCAACATTTGATGTAGCGTTTGTAACATGAAGCCATCACCGCCTAGAACGACAGCCTGATCCGCTTCTTCAACGGCCACCCAATCTATCAGTGATTTTAGTTTTTCACCCGCTTCTTGGGCCTGCGGAGTAGGAGACACGATCAGTGACCATTTGGTTTCGCTCATCCGCCCGTGACGTTCATATGACGCTCCAAAATATTCGTGGTCCCATTTATTTGTGCATTGAAATCATGCTTTAAGGGTTTTAATTTCAAGGCCTGCTGAAGCAGGTTGTCAACAGCGGCTATACCGTCCCGCCTAACCGCATTACGCAGGTCAACATGGGCGTCATGCCCCAGACACATATAAATCTTGCCATCGGTGGTAAGACGCAATCGATTACATCCGTCACAAAAGCTATTGCTAAGAGGAGAAATTAAGCCCAAGCGTAAACCCAATGATTTAACTTCATAATAGTGCGCGGGGCCCGCGCTTTTATATGTTATTGGATCCAGGCAATATTGTTCCTGTAAGGGCGCGATAAACTCTTCTGCGGAAATATGATCAAGATTTCGGTCTGCTCCAACGTCTCCGAGCGGCATCGTTTCTATCAACGTCAGGTCATGACCGTTGGCAGAACAATATTCAGCCATGGGAATGAGAGCGTCTTCATTAAATCCGCGTAAGGCAACCATATTGATTTTTATATCTATCCCGGCACCCTTGGCGGCCTCAATACCATCAAGAACTTGTCCGACCTTGCCTCCCCGAGTGATTTCCGTGAAATCCTCAGGGTCGAGTGTATCCATACTGACATTGATACGCCGAACATTGGAGCTTGCCAAATGATCCGCATATTTCCGCAAAAGTGACCCATTGGTTGTTAGCGTCAACTCTTCAAGTTCCCCGGATTCGACCTTTCGGCCCAACCGTTGGATAACGTCTGCCATATCACGCCGAACAAGTGGTTCGCCGCCGGTCAGCCG
>UOEF01000246.1_pt1 | contig 18683 bp, 13 predicted proteins | sample 1989141 | NCBI WGS metagenome assembly UOEF01 (sample SAMEA4712195, study PRJEB27164) | hydrothermal vent metagenome | biome: marine basaltic hydrothermal vent biome; feature: marine hydrothermal vent; material: mineral | place: Pacific Ocean | collected 2011-06-14/2011-07-23 | depth 1719 m
TATTCCCCGATTGTACAAGGCCCAGTGTGAGCGGATCATCCTCGTCGGCAAGATCCGCGCCCAATATTGTGGCGAATGTCCGGCGGAGACGAAATCCTTCGACAATGGCAATATCACCGCGGGTAACGCCGCCGCCGGTCAAAATCTGGCAATTGCCTCCGCTACGGGGATCGCTGACCGACAAAACCAGAGAGCGAACGCTCTTTCCATCAAATTCAGCTTGCGTGAAACTGCCCGGCCTTGGCACCGGCCGATGGGGGTCAACCTGGCCGCCCCGGACCAGCTTACCGCCGCTTTCAATTTCCAGTATCGCGCGCAAACCCCCAAGGCATCCGTGCATCCGTGCCAGGGCTGGCGCGCTTGCCAGCTTTTGGCGCAACTTGGCCATATCGGCATCATGCGTGGGATCTATGCCGATCCATTGCGCCAGCCACGGCAGGGCATCGTCCGGGGCAATTTGCGGATCACTATAACGCCAGCTTTGTGCAATACGGCTTTCGGTTTCGGTTAGCTCGCCTTCAAAAAGATGCAGAAAGCGGTCGAGAAAGTCGGGCGGTGATGCGCTTCCTTTGGCCTCGGCGTCGCTGCCCGATAATGTTTCGCCATAGAGTTCCGGCAAATAGCGGTCCCGATAGGAGAATCGCGAGCCATAAGCGCGCAGCGCAAATAGTTCGGGCGATGCCATGCCGTCACTTGTCAGTTCAACATAGAGGTAGAGATACCGCCCCTTTATCCGTCTTACCTTGCGATCACTGTGCTGCAGAAGCAGGTTGAACAATCCCGATTGCCCCATCACTCTTGGGCAATTGGGAAAGCCCCCATCTCCGGAAATTTCCGAGTCATGGTGGCACCAGGAAGCGCGCGGAATGTCCGCCGTTGCAATTTCCAAGTCGCTGCCCGAAATTTCAGCACTGCCCACTATATGCGGTGCCCAGCCTTGGTGATCATCTGCTGCCGGTAGATCGGGACTGGCGGCCCGGTTTGTAGCTTTCGCCCAAATGCGAATAGCGGAACGGTTTTTGACCGAAGCTTCCAGATATATGCGGTGCCATTGGCTATCAAAATTCGAGCTGTCAAACGGCCCCAATAATGTACCGCCGCTTTGCGCGTAGCTTGGGCGAGAAATGGCTCGCAACCGGCGCAGACCGGAAGGGCGTTTCTCGGACGGTAATTTGGTGAGATATTGGGGCACTTCCGAGAGGCCGTTGCAAAATCCGAGATCAGCATGATCAACCAATGGATAAACGCGGCCATTTGGCAATATTGGCGTGTCTTGTTCTTTCAAAACGCGCAGATCATAGGCGATGGCACGATTTGCCGTCTTGCCGTCATCGCTCACCAATATACTAACCGTATCCCTGTCGCCCCACGCGATGGAGAAGGGAAATTCTATCCCCTGAAGCGGCGCAGATTGTTTCAGGCTTTTTCCGTCCCAGAGGAATATCACTGCATTGTCGCTGACGTTCCAGCACAGGATTGCCAGCATAGCATCACCGCGACCGGCCATAGCCACCGGTTGAAATGGCGATGGTATATTTATGCCCTTGGCCAACTCTATCTGCGGAGGATCGGGATTAACCGGCTTGGGCCCAAATCTTTCATCCTGCTCAAAGACATAGCCCCGCGTCCGCATTGGGCGTCCGCTCAGGCGGGCCAGCTGGCCGTTTGTTTGATCGACCGTCCAGATATTAGCTTTGCCATCCGGAGCCATGAGGTGCGCGCTGAAACCATCTTGCTGGACGGTATATGGCTGCCAGCGATCGCGCATATCGACCATCAGAATTTTTCCATTGCGGGCAATGAAGAGAATATCATCGTCAAATGTCAGATCGCCGGGGAGCGGAACCCCGACCGGATCATCCGGCGGAATGGCAATCAGGCTCTCACTAGGGCGGAAGCCGGAAGCCAGAATTTCGTTCGCGTCACCATCCCACCAGGCAAAGCTGCCTTTCGGGTCACAGGTGGCGGAGGGATGATTGAGCTGCCCTCGCGCAAAATTCTCATCTTCCTGAAAATCAACAACCGGCTCAATTCCGGCAAGCTTCACCGCGCCCTGCTCGCTATTCCACGTGAGCTGCGGAGAAGCAGAACCGGACGCGCCAAATCCGAAGGCGTTTGCAGAGGCCGCCTGCCAAAATGGGGAGCCGTTAACGTCCATGGCGCATATTCCTCCGCATCAGCAATGCTCCGGCACAACTGGAACAGGAACAGCATCGGATAATGTTGATCCCCCGGGCATATCCGGCAATCTGTCCGGCGCTTCGCGGCCCAGCGCAACGCCAAGGGAAGTAAGTTCGGGCAGTTGCCAGCTTTCCAGGTTTATCAATCGGCGACCATCAAGGTCCGCCTGGGGGCGGAGCCAGGCGGTATCCGAACCACGCTGCTCGAACAATTTGACCGGCGCAACGGTCAGGACACCGGGAACCCGCGCGACCATGGATTCTACAATCCGATCATCCACTGTTTTCCCCAGTTTCCACCCTGTTCCTTCCGTTCCTCCCGGGGCGAGGGGCCAGATCAGCGCATGGATGGTATTTGTGACATTGTTCAGGATTTCATCTCGCCGATCATTGTCACTGATTTCCACTGCAACAGAAATGCCAATAGGAACATAGTCGGTGCCAACAACATAAAGTTCGGTGGACAGTGGCCGTCGCTCGTCAATCCATTGGTGTACGGATTCAAGCAGCGGTCGATCCGGTCTGGGGGCGGGGGCTTTGGTGCGGTTGCTGGGCGGGATTACCATCACCGAAACGGCACCGGGCATATTTTCCAGCCGTTGATGCGGTTTGAATTTTTCCAATATTTCAATCCGGCCAATTTGTACCCCCGGCGTTTGCTGTGCCAGCTCAACATAATCCTGTTTGGTAACCGCGCGATTGCGGTGCCTGATTGCCGATGGAATTCGCCGCTCCGCCTGTTCCAGCGTTTCTGCATCCGCGCCGCCGGTAAGCTTAAGAGGCTGTAACAATTTGAACTTGGGCAGGCCTGAAAGTGCCGCCATTTGCGTGATAGACCCGGCCGGGAGATTTCCGGCATTGCCGCCGCCCGCCCGCATATTCGCAACCTGTACCGCCCGGCGTTCGCCCGGCGCTTTTCCATTTACGCCATCGCCAAATTTGATCACTCCGGCTTCGCTATCCAGTGAATAAACGCGCTCATTGGCCCCCGCCGCACCGACGTCGGGAACTTGTCGCCAGATAATAAGTCCATCCTCTTCTTCCACCTGCACGGCCAGGCTACTGGATTCAACCGATGTCGCACCAAGCTCAAATTCCTGTCCCGAAGCACCGGTGCCGCGGCCAATCGTCTGGCGACCATAGCTGCGGCGTTGTTCGATCTCGACGCAGTTAATTCCGGCCCAAGATAGGTCCAGTGAAGATACAAAGGCTTCCGGTTCAGGACGCAGCCTAATCCAGCTAACCAGACGCGATGCGGTGACCGGATCATCGATGCGTGGTGGGCGATCTCCGACGCCAGCGCGATATTGCGCGGTCACATCATTGGAAGGCGCGCCAATATCGTCTTTTCCGGGAAGCGCGAGGCGAACAATTCCGGTTCCGGTTAAACCGCCACTGGTATCTGACAATATATCGAGAGGAAGATATTCATTGCCATCTCCGCGGCCCGTGCAAATTTCCCACCGGCATTCAATTGGTTGGCGCACGCCGATTTCATCAAAAAATTGCGGTGCTGAAATCTTGGGTGCGACGCCGATGTTCAGGACCTCGCCGCGATTATCCTCGCCGCCGCCAAGAGCATCAAGCGCAGCTGCCACCGTGGCGGGCAATGGGTCGGGTGCGAGAAGCGCTATCCAAAGCGAACCATCAACCGTATCTGCCGCAATGTCCACGCCATTTACGTCTGATTGACCCCCGGCAAATATCGGGGTGGTGACATAGCCGGCGGCACTACCTGATATTGTATAAAGACTTTCAAGATCGGGGAGCAGATCATCGAGCTGTATCTGTTCAAAATCACTGGGGCGACGTTTGATGAAGCATTGCCCTTCGACCGGCATAACCGAAACTTCCGATAGTGTTTCGAACGACAGGGGCCGTTCTATCCGGCTGAGAATCGGGATGGTGGAAGCCTGTAGTATTTTTTTATCATCAAAGGACAATTGCACGACGCCGCGCGCGGCCATCGCCGCGCGCATTTGCACGCCCAGCAAGCGCAGGAATACCAGTCTTTGTCGTTCGGGGATAAGGTTTGCGCGGTATAATATAGTATCGCTAAGCCACGCAAACAGCTCGATCAATGTCCATCCCGGGTCTCCTTGCTGCGGACTTTTCCAATCCGGAGTATGTGCAGAAACGCGCCGCAGAAGGTCGGAGACAAGATCTTCAAAACTGCGATCATCAAGAGCGGGGGGACGGATTGGCATCAGCTGGCACCCACCGTTACGCTGGCACGCATCGACCCGGGCGCACCGTTATTTCGGTGACGATAGTGGATGGCAACATTCACGATATTGGGATCGCTATCTTCGGCCACATCAACCTGATCGACAATGATCCGGCGCTCATTTTCCCGAAGCTCGCTTGCCACAGTTTCACGCAATCTCGACCGCGTCGTTACATTATTGGGCTTATTGATAAGCTGTTCAAGACCCGCACCAAATTGTGGACGCATCAACTGTTCACCGGGCGTTGTGCGTAATATTACCTCGATCATCTGACGGACCGAAGTTTCCAGATCGGGCCAATGCATCATACCGCTTGCATCCGGCGTTGGCAGGAGAGGCCATCCCAGGTCGGGCCTGGGAAGCGTTGTTTTTTCCGAACTAAATACGGGAGCAGACATGATTTCTATTCCTTCGTCGGGATGGGCAGGCACAGTTTGATCCACATCATCCAATGGAAGAAGATGTTCAAAAGTGAGAGCATGATGTTGAGTATGATGAACGCGCAAATGGTAATGATCGGGATGGAGAAGCTGCACAGCCAGCCAAGGCCGAGCTTTGAAGGCTCGCCGCCTTCGCCGGCCAGGTTATCCATCGGGTCCCGTTTGATCAGATCGGCGAGTTCGGGCGGCATCTCAAACGCGACGCTGGGTTTTATATTTTTGAGATCGCTTATTTTGGGCAGTGATATTTTAGTCGGCGGAGCATCGCTGTCCCACCAGGGCACGATGTGGAACGGTTCGCTTGGTCCGCTCCATTCAAGCCGTTCCGGGCAACCATCACCATGCTGGACCCGAACAAATCCCCGAATATGATATTGCCAGTCCCGCCCTTCAAATTTGGCTGTTTGTTTATACAGATCGGCATGTCGCCGATTCAAACAGGTAAGGGCGGCAGCAGTTAGGTCCTCACCTTTCTCCGCGCTGATTGCCGGCCAGCGCAATGGCATGGTCAGGTTAAAACCATTGTCCTCTTGCAACAGTAAAACCGGATAAGCGAGTTGGATAAATATGCTCGCCGAAATGCTATCGGTTACCTGCCCGGAGCTGTTTTCGGCCAATGGAAGCTGGATTGTGGAAAGCAACGCGAGCAGATCGCCGGCCTCGGGCGTGTCCTCCAATATGCCAAGTTCAATCACCAGCTGTTGCAGGAAAATCCCAAAGCTATAATATTTGCCTTCATCGCCAGACCCTTTTGGGGAGGCGACAAGCGGATTGGACCCCGGCGTGACTGCGCGAGGTGCATCGGGATCGGGAATCACAATATTCTGGCCATCAAATGGCATGCGCGTTTCGGCGCGCTGTTTTAGATACCCCGAAAGACTGTTTACGAAGGCATCCCTGTGCTTCGGATCATTTGCATCAACAGGTTCTTCAATGATGTCCGATAATTCCGCGCTGGTTACCGGAACAATACCATAGAGAATTGTTCGTTTTCTGGCGGCGCAAACCTCTGGCGGCGCAATATGGAGAGGTAGAATTTCTTCTCCAACCGTATCTTTTGTAAGCCGGTCTGCCGCGATTAAGTGCAACGCTTCGGGCGCATCGGGGAAAACCATGTTGCGGGCAACTGGATCAGGATCGGTTAACTCCGAGCCTTCCACGCTCTTCCAGCCGACAATCGATTTACCCTGTTTGAGCCAGCCATGCGGGGCATCCTGTTTGTCGCGTCTCAGTACCAACCCCATTCCAGAAATTTTCTCTGGATCGACGGGCGGATAGCCGGGCGCTTCACAGGCCAGTTCGAACAGTGCCAACTGAAAGCGCCGGTGGACAGGCTGGTTGAGTTCCAGAATTCCGGTTTCTTTCCGCCGCCGCAACGCGCGTCTTTCCGCCAGCCGCTGACGCCAGTCATCTTGCTGCAAATCCTTCATGACGGCAGGAATGAAATTACTGTCTTCGACGGTTATGATCATCGATTGGGGATCGGTTGAACCGAGCGGTCGTAGCACAACTTCATGGTGCGGGACCGGCGGCATTTTTCCGGTCATCAGGCGGCGCTGGGCCGGGTGGATCAAGACATCTACCATATATTACCTGCTCCGGGCGTATAGGTCGAAGAAATCACGGTGTTGGAAATCAGCATGTCGCATTGGACGACCCCGCTAAATTGCGAGAAGGCTGAATCAACGGTGACCATTCCTGCGGACACTTCCACGGTTGCTGCTTCTACTGAAACCTTGCTTGGGCTCTTGACGGTGATACCCGATCCGCTGAGCTTCACGGTATTCCCGGACGCTTTGCAGGTAACTCGGCCACCACCCTCATCCGTAACGGTTATTTTCGCGCCACCGGGTGTTTCAATTTCTACTTTTTCACTGCCTGAAGATTCTTCCACTATGGCAATCCGGGTGCCTGCTTTGCCATTGAGGCTCCAGCGGTCCACGCCGTTGCTGCCGATTTCATCGGGCAGCTGCGTTGAACCGTTCCAAAGGGAGCCAATGACGATGGGGTGCATGCTGTCATTTCCGGCGAACAGTATGAGCACTTCCTCGCCGACATCGGGAATGGCATGAAATCCGTAATTGTCACCGGCAAAAGCGGTCGCGACGCGCGCCCAGATCAGCGCCTCACCATCCGGATCGGAGGCCAATATTTGAATCTGGATACGGCCCTGTGAATCCGGATCATTCACGTCGGTAACCAATCCGATATGGGCTCCCGAAAGCCATTGCGCCGGTTGAAATAATGCGGGAGAAAAAATGGCTGGATCGGTCATGCCGCGCCTCCAAAATAAGCGCACTGCGCGGTGAAATCGGTCATGTAGCCATTTTCGCGATCAAAGCGGTGGACGGCTTCCACGACATTATATTGATTGGCAAACATCGGGTTGGTGCCGAGTAAAATCAGCCAGCTCCCCACCCTGATTTCGGAATTGCCAAGGGCGGTGCCTTCCGCAGTCACAAAGCCGCGGGCATTTTTGCCAAAAGCCGTGCGCGCCATAGCGTCGACCCAATCCTGATTTTGTGGTTCATGATGCCGGATATGATCTTTGTAAGGCGCAAGTTTCTCGGTCAGTATATCCTTGGCCAGCGCGCCTTCACCCGGGCCCATTTCGCCTTCGCTTACTGAACCAAGAACCATTGCCCCGCCATCAATGTCCATTGCTGAGATGCTCGCTTCGGCATATTGATCGGCAAGGTCGGCGGTTATTCTTGCTCTTATCAATGTTTCTGGAAATTCAAGTTCGATAGATGCGCGTTCGTCGCGTGCGATGGGCCCCACTTGCAATTCGGTTCCAACCAATTGCAGGTCAGCATCAACCCTCGCCAGAACCCGCCGAAGGAAACTAAGGTCGGTTTCCGCCATTTGCGCCCAGTTTTTTACCGGTTGATCCAATCCATCCCGGACCTGCGCGGAAAGGCGGTGATCTCCGGCAATTTCTTCCACAATATCTTTAGGTGATATATCTTCAAACAGGCGCGACCTCTTCTGGCGTCTTGCTCCAAACAACAGGTCTTCGGCCAATATTGTAACCGCGGGGGATTGATCGGGACCAACCTCACTTTCTACCGCGGTAATCACCCCGGAGAAAATTTCCTGTGGTCCGGTTACCTCACCGGAATATACGCTGATCGGTTCGCCGAGTTGCAGTGGCTGATCTGACCCTGTTGCGCCATATCCCGCGCTGCCATCGGGAGCGTTGATCCAGTCGGTAAAGCTGAGTTCGAGTGCGGAGAGGCCGCCTAGCCGTTCGGTCATCTGCATCGCGAATATTTGAGCGGACAGCATCGGATATTCCATCTCGCTGATCCGGACAGTTGGCTGAGCGCTATAGGCTTGAGGGGGGTCATCGCGTGCCATGATCTAGTCGGCCCTCCGCCTTGCTTCGCGTCTATGATTGAGGCGGATAGCGCGGAATATCGCTTGCCGGTCGGACGGCGTCAGCGAAGTTTCTTCGCTCACTGCGGGCTGCTCCCGTGGTGGCGAGGGCATTTGTTCCGCTTCCATTTCTTTGATCATCACTGGCATAGCTTGATTTCCATCCTAATAGACTTTCACTGAAGCGCTGGCAGACCCGGACACATTGGCTTGCAATCCCCCCGAACCGCCGCTGATCAACGTTCCACTCTCACTGAAACTGGCACTTGGCCCGGGCAGGCTTGACCGGGGTGGGGGCAGCAAATCTTCGGTCGAAAAGTTGAATGAACTTGATTTCGATGTATTTGTGCTGAGGCCCGAAAAGGCGCCTTCTGATGCCGACAGGCTGCCCAACGACAGACTGGTTCCGGCTACCGCATATGATGAACTGTTGCTGGTAGAAAACCCGCTGGCAGACCCGCCAGCAGATGCCGACGCGCTAAAACCCGCGCTCGCGCCAAAGCCGGCACTTGCTCCAAAACTTCCCCCGGCACTTGCACCGAAGCCTGCTGCTGCGCCGGCTCCAAAGGATGCACCGGCACTGGCCCCAAAGCCGCCAGATGCCGAAGCCCCGAAACCTGCTCCCGCGCTGGCACCAAATCCCGCGCTCCCGCCAAATCCCGCGCCAGCACTTGCGCCAAAACCGGCCCCTGCTCCAAGGCCAACCCCCGCGCCTGCCCCGGCCTGCGCGCCAAACCCAAAGCCGATAGAAGCGCTCAGGCTGGCGCTCGCGCTAAACCCAGCGGCGGCCTTTAATTCAATCCCGCCGCCCACAGCGACATTGCCTCCTGCAGGCGCGCGCATATTCTCCATGCCATTTTGTCCGGCAACATCCCTTGCTGGTTTTGTATCACCAGGTTTCGCGCCGGCCTGTTGCGCCAGTGCTGTTGTCCCAAGGCTGCCCTCCGGTAGCGGTTTCACCACAACCGATTTGTTTAATATGGCATCTTTCAGCTCAACATCTTCGGTTGATTGTAGCGATAATTGTACGGTCGAGCGAAGCGGAATTCCTTCATGCGACCAAAATTCCAGCGACTCATTCAGCGATTCGATAACACCGATAAAACTGAAATTCCCCCAAATAATATTCAATGTCGGTGGCGCTTTTTTCTCGGCATCCGGTTTTGCCATTTCGCGCAGAGTTTTGGTGCCTGACCCACGGACGTCCCGGCCATCTTCGCTTGTGTCAAAGATCAGGGAAATCTCCAGTTTTGTCTTTGGCACTTTTGCTGATTGCTTGGAGTTTTCCTTTCCGCCGAGTTCGTTGGCAAAATTCAATTTCAAACTTTCCGGATTAAAGCTGGCCTTCACTTCGGATAGCTTCCCGGCCTTGTCTGTAATGGTCAGAATAGCCATTTTCCCCTCGCTCATGATACCATCTCCATGTGCAGGCCTTCGTGGGCGAGATGGAGTTCTTCAATTGCGACTTCCCCGCTGGATGCGTTGAGATCACCGATACGGAATTTGACCGGCATGGCGCGTCTCAATTTCCAGCCAACATTGGCTTTGCGTGAGGCATCCTTGTCGCCTTCCTTACCTTCGCCCTCTTTGCTGGGCGCAGAAGGTCCGATCAGATATATGGAAACATCGGCACGGCTGGTTGCCGCCCATGCGCCGTTGGGTACATCATTTGCGCCGGCGAACAGGGACCACCAGGCCCATAAATGGCGCGACTGAACCAGGCCGCGTTTCAAGATAACGGTGCTGAAGCTTATAGTTCCCGCGCGCTGGTGGACCATATAATTGGCACCGCCCGCGCGGATGGTTTTGGGTTCCATTGTTGCTTCGAGGCCAGAGACTTCAGAAAACCCGCCAGTAATCACTTTGCTGGATGCTTTGATTTCCGCGCCGCTGGCATCGGCAAATGTGGTGTCTTTCACATCTTTGAAAAGGCCAAGGTCAATATCGACATGAAAATTAAATCCGGCAAGAGGAGTAAGCAGGTCCTGACCTTCGGGAATAGCAGTCATGGCTGACCCCCATTGCCAAGGGTGAGCGAGACATTGATGCGTTCGATCGTCTGCGCGGGCGTAAAGGATATCAGAGCAATCAGACGGCCGTTATCAATATCATATTGGGTCATGCTGTTGCGGTTGCATTGCACGTCATAGGCCGCCGCGGGATTCGCCCCACTTAGCGCGCCTGCTTGCCACAGCGAGAAAAGCAGGTTTTCCATTTCCCTTTCGAGGGCCGCCCAGCTTTCGGGGCCGGATACGCCAAAGAAATGGGACTGCCCGATCTCCCGGGCATTACGCAGCAGGATCGCCATGGTACGGGAAACCGGCCCTGCTTGCCACGCGGCTGTGGGTGAGCTGGTCGCGTCACTGAGGCATTGATATTGGCCATGTTTGCGACCGATCAGGTTTAGGCATGCGCCAAGCCAGTCATAGGTTGTACCGATAACGCCTTTTTGGATATTGCTCGTTGCCAGAACCGGAACCGTAGATTGAATCTGGCTAATCATTGGCCCGGTGGTGGAAGCGAACGCGCCATGGTTCAAAGATGTTCTGGCGATTGCGCCGGCGATCAAACCTTCGCCGCCCTCGGCATTTTCCGGCTGTGACTCTGACGCAGCAGTCGTCACCCAGGGATAACAAAGCTGAAGTCTGGCGCTACCCGCCAGGCTTTGGTCCAAAAGAGGTCTGCCATCGAAATCATCCAGCGATTTGGTCAATAGTGCCAAAGGCCAATTCTGACTATCTTGCGGAATCTCCGGATCACCCAAATCCGGGAGGGGCAGGCTGGCCACCATCATGACATCGCGGCGATGAGCAGCGCCGCCCGAGCCGTTCATCATCGTCAGGATTTGCCGGATAGCCCGCGCCCAGTCACCATAAGCGCTCAGATCAAGTCGCGGCGCAGAATAGTCCCGGTTAGCCTGTCGTTCCTGCAGGGAGATACCGGGGATCAATGGCGCGCAATCGCGAAACTGTTCGTCAATATCATCCGGTTCAAAAACAAGAGGAATGATCCGGGATGGCCCAGCGATAAGGTCGGGAAGATCGGGAAGCACAACCATTGCTGCGTCCTCAACCCCCAAAATATGGGATGATCCGGTCCAGGTCGCGGGATCATGAACCGATGGCGGTGAACCCTTATTGTCAAAACCGGAAATCAGGGGGACGCGCTGATCGGCATCGTCAGGCGGTGCGATATTTGCCCATGAAATCAGTTTTCGATATTCCTCGCGCGCCGCCTCTGGGTCGTCGTTATCAGATATAAGGGGAAGGGGATCGCCGGTTCGGACAATATAGGCTTTGGCCCCGCCTTCTTCAAAGAAGGATCGAACCGCCAGCCCCAGGCGGCAGGGAATTTGTTCCAGGGAGTCCAGTTCAACGGGCCGCTCATCCCATGCAAATAGGGCGTCAAACATATCCCAACTTTCCACCGGTACTGGAATATCGAGCAGCGCTTCAACCATTTCGGGCGTGCGGGCAAAGGGACCACTTCCAGCGAAATCAGACTGCTTCAAAAAGCGGTCAATCTCGCCTGGTAGAGGTTCGGGCCGCCGCCCGACCAGTCCGACAAATAAGGCAATGTCCGCCCTTGTCGGAGCAAAGCCGGTAACTGGCGGCCGCGCCTTTATGTCCACGCCGGGATAGGGCATTTTAGAGCCTCACCTGCCGATCAGATTCAGACATCGGAAAACTCAAAGCCTTCGGAAGCAACAACCAGCTCTTCCATGGCGACGTCGCTTCCGCCTTTGGCTGCCAATGTCGGGCCGGTCCATTTCATAGGACGGGCGTTGAACAGCTTCCACCGCATCACCGCATTGCCCTGCTCATCATTCAGAGTGATAGACAGGTTCCGCTGCGTATGGGGATCGGTTCTGGTCGCCTCAATCCACGTCCAGAAATTCTTCAGACCCATTAATCCACGTTTGAATGTCACATCGGAAGATTTGTGCAGACCGGGTATTTTGCGTACCCGGTTCTCCTTGTCGTTGCCCTGACGATATTCCATCAAGGTGACTTCGGTTCCAATTCCGCTGACGTCCGAAAAGCCTCCAAGCGCGGTGTTGGATGGCGGGTCATCGCCCATTTCCACTAGGAAATTATAGGCTCCATAAGGTGTATCACGAACAGGCATGTTTCAATCTCCTCAATCTCTGGAATCTGCAGTTTTTTGTCCGATCCGGAATATTACGAATTCGGCCGGTTTAAGCGCGGCCACCCCGACCAGGCAGACCAGGCGTCCGTTATCGAGATCGTTTTGCGTCATGGTCGAGCGGTCGCACTGAACGAAAAAGGCTTCCTTGGGAGAACCGCCAAGCAGCGCTCCATTCACCCATTCATTGTAGAGGAAATCCTCAATAGTCGTAGTGACGTTGGCCCATAGGCGCTCGCCATTGGGTTCAAATACCGCCCACTGCGTGCCCCGGTCGATCGATGCTTCGAGATAAAGGAAATAGCGCCTGATATTGACATATTTCCATTCTGGATCGGAGCTGATGGTGCGCGCGCCCCAGACCCGGATACCGCGATTTGGCAGCGCGCGAATGCAGTTGACGCCGATTGGATTGAGCACTTCCTGCTCACCGAAACGGATGCTGCGTTCCAGACCCAATGCGCCGCTGACCGTTTCATTGGCAGGTGCCTTGTAAACGCCGCGCTGAATATCGTTGCGGGCATAGATACCGGTTACAAATCCAGAGGGTGGCAAGCTGATCTCGCTTGGTTCAAGCGGGTTGATCCCCGCTAGCGGATTGGCCACGGTGACCCACGGGTAATAGAGCGCCGCATAGGTGCTATCGATTCCGCTCTTCAAATCCCGGGCGCCCTGCACGTCGAGATCTGGCGGTGTATCAAGGACCGCGATACGGTAGGAACGTCGCTGCTGCGCGCTCGATATCAATGCCTGATTGACCGCAGCAGGGAGCGGGGCGGCAAAACTGGATGACCCCGGGGCGGCGATTATGGAAATATCCTCCAGCCCCAAGAGGGTGTTGAGCGCATTTTCATAATCGGTCGTGCTGGGCGGGCCGTTGCCGTCGGACCCACCGGTTAACGGGACGGTCCGGCCGGTGGTGCCGCCAAATAAAGCCGCCCGAAGTTCATGCGCGAAGGCGGTATTGCCAATGTTGAGAACAACAGGATTGTAGAGAGCGTCATTTGCCTTTGGCGGGGTCGCGCCAAGGACGGTCCCTGCATAGCGCGGGTGGAGAGGGTGAAATGCGAGGCCGCCTGATTCATAAACCACGCCGGTGGAATCGCTAACCATGACGCCAAGCGAGATGATGGTGAGAGGATCGGTATCAGTCAAAGCATTGAACGCGGCGGCGTTGGCGGCGCTGGTGACCATCGGGGTTGTACCGATAATATAATAATCCGTGCCAACCTGCACCATCGTGCCGGCTGGCTGGCGCAGCGCCAGTTCTTTGGTTGTCGCCAGTTCCTCCTGGAACAACTGAACATTGAGATTTGTTCCCGGTTCGCCGGGAATCTCCGTACCTCCGGCAAAACGGCTTTCAAACCGGACCTGTTTTCCAGCAGCGACGGTGGCCGGGTCATTGAGAACGCCGGTATTGGAATTGGTTGCGTTCGCGCCTTCAAGCCGGGCAACGTATAGCCGCCCGCCACCGTTGTTAAAAAATGCAAAGACGGCGTGGGCAATGTGGTTGCGCGCTGCACTCCCACCTATTCTAAGGTCATCCAGGCCGCCATAAAGCCGCTCGAAATCTGTGAATGATGTCAAAAGAACCGGTTTTGCCGGGTTGGTTCCGGCGGTAACCGGCCCGCGCGCGGTCATGCCGACAAAGGCAGCGGTACTGGTACCGACGCCCTCGATCGATTTGGACCGGAAACTTGTTTCCTCGACATAAACGGCTGGTGCTAAATATTCTGGCATTGCTGGCCTCCTTGGGATGGCTTGATTGAGCGATTTGAAAGGGAGTGGTGTTTCATGGCGGTGTCCATTCGATCAGCGCCGAGCGCGTCTTGCCGCTGGCCAACTGTATGGCTTGCTGCGTTGTGGCGGCTCCTGACAGGCGGCTGACCACATCGTCGGGATCGATAAAATCACGTCGTCGGCGGCCCGCTTTCTGTAGCGCGGAAAAATAATCTTCAGGGGCGTGAAACCGGATCAGAGCAGGGTCGATGATTGCATCTACCTGCGCCGCATAGTCGCTTGTTACCGTTGCGCCGGCTCCCGGAGATGACAGCGGCACAGCCGCTATGATCAGCATTGCCTCTCCGATCGCATTGGTCAGAGAGGTTACTTCGGGCAGCGTGCCCGACGGCCGGACGCGGACGACAGCACCTTCTATAGCATGATCATCGCTCGCCCTCGTGACGCGCACTAACAGTGCTGCTGATCCGCCAGCAACTTGGGCTGAGGGGGAGGGCGGCATGACGATCCGCTGATGCTGAAACAGGGAATTGTCATTGGCTTTGTTTGCGGGGTCGGGGTCAAGCGGCAGGTTCAGCGCAAATCGGCGGGACAAATAAGAACTGGAACCAGCACGAATATCTACATCAATTCTCTGTGATCCAATGGCTGGTAACATGGGCGGTTCTTCAAACGCGCGATCATGGCCGTCCAGATCTCGGGCAGACCTGACTATTAGTTCTCCAGGCTTTTTCTGCCATATATCGGCATCGTCGCAGCTGATTTGCACCGATTCAGGCAGAGACTGTCCGAGCGAATCCGTGAGCAACACCGCGCCCAACATACGGCGATCAAGATAATCAAATGCGAGTGCCATTATACCGGCTCCCGTTGCAGAGGATCACTATCGGAGAAACCGAATCTGCTCGCAACGACAGGAGCAAATTCATCCCCCAATCCATGGCGCAAACGAATGACTCGAGCAGTGAAGGTTAAGCTCAGGCGGAATTTCTGGCCGGTCGCATCCCAGAGCCGATATTGCTCATCGGCGGATAAATTGCTGGGAACAATCTGAACGGTTTCCTCTGGCTTCCATATACCGGCCCCGCGCAGGGTAGAGCGATCAAGCACGGAATGACTGTTCAGTTCCAGCATTGCCCAGGCAATTGAGGCGTGCTCGTCTTCGGTCCGCGATGACCAGGACGCGAGTATATATTGCAACTCGACAGCAATTTCGGGACGAACCGGTTCCCCCGGCAAACGGTGCTGATTTTTCGGCTGATCGCTATGGTTGATTTGATAGCAGGTTAGAGAGAGGCCTGATGTTGGCGTAGTTCCCCCTGATAGCGCTGATACAGACAGTTGCGTAATATCCAGGCTTGCAGATACAGGGGCCAACTGGCCAGCGCTTTCCAGAAGGTCACGGCGCGATCGCAACAGGGCAACAATAGATTCCCCGACGTCATTTACGGCACCAATTTTTGCCATATTAGCTACGCTCCTTCTTCCGGGCCGTTTTGCGGGGATCGGAACTTGCGGGACATGTGCTATTTCCAAATTCCGCTCGGTAGCGGACACAGGTATCGGTGATAATGTCGTTGAACCGCATCAGATGAGCCGGACTGGTCACCAATTTTGCGCTGATACGGGGCGGATCATCAGCATCAAACAGCTGCCCAATATTCAGGCAGACCTCGGCGAGACTAAAGTCGATATCCAGATGATTGACATAGGTGCGTTTGGGCGATGGATTGGAATCCCGGCCTATCGTCGCTCCATTATCTAACCACCGCATGTCCCTTCTACAACGGCGCCATTAAACGCGTCTCGAACGCGCGTTGTTGACAACGCAAGGGGCGTGCCAGGAACACAAGTCTATGATATTATAGGGAATATTTGAAATTATCGCTGAACTGTTACACTATTTGTGACAATGTGATGTTACAATATGTTACACTGTTACAGTCATCTGACTATCGGGACCTTCACCGCCGTATAGGTCAAGTTTGCGATAAAGTGTCATCCGGGACCAGTTGAGTTTTTTAGCAGCGAGACTTTTGTTTCCGCGGCATTCGCGCAAGATGTCGAACAGCATCTGTTTCTCTGATTTAGCGGTGCTATATCGGTCTTTGGTATCTGTCTGTTCGGCGGCGGTTCTGCCTATTTGCGCCGGCAGATGTTCGGCGCGAAGCTCTCCTTTTTCGCAGGCGAGAAGAGAAATTTCGACACAGTTACGCAATTCACGCGCATTGCCGGGCCACCCATATCCCCGCATTGCCCGCCGCGCGCAATTTGCAAAAGCGGGAACGGGCATGGTTCTCCTCTCTGCCATCTGACGCAGAAAATGCCTGGCCAGAGAGATTATGTCATCTGGTCTCTCGGACAGGGACGGCATGGCAATTTGCGCCACCGCAATGCGGTAATAGAGATCCGAACGAAACCGTCCCTCCTGCATTTCCGAAAACAGGTCCCGATTGGTGGCGGCCAGAATACGTACGTCAAACCGGCTGGCATTGCGCGCGCCCAGTCTAAATGCTTCGCCTGTTTCAATTGCACGCAGTAATTTTGCCTGACCGGCAGGCGATAGTTCTCCAATTTCATCCAGGAATAATGTGCCACCGTCTGCCAATTTCATTTTACCGGGATAAGATTGGGTTGCACCAGTATAGGCGCCTTTTTCGTAACCGAATAATTCGCCCTCAATCAGATCAGCCGGGATTGCGGCACAATTTAATGCGATTAGCGGCCCGTTTGCGCGGCTGCTTTGTTCATGCAGGGCAAGCGCGGCAACTTCCTTACCGCTACCGGTTGGGCCGGTGATCAAAGTGGTCACATCACTATCCGCTATTTTTGCAATATAGTCGCGAATGCCGGACATTTGCGCGCTGTTGCCAATCAACCGGCTTTGGGTTTTGCCTTTCGTTCTGGAGCGGCATTTGCTGTTTAAGTGGAGTGAAAGGCGGGATAGCAAGCTAACGTCACCGTCCTGCAGTGCCAGGAAGTCATCGGCCCCGGCGCGAAAACAATCCACTGCAAATTGCTGATCGGTAATGTCGGAAAAGCAAATAAGCTTCACATGTGGATATTGATTGCGCGCTGCTTTAACAGCATTGATATTGCTACCAACGATAAGGATCGTATCCCGATTGGATGATCCATCAAGCTTCAGATCGCCAATGACACGGTAAAATTTGGAAGCAACACCGGCATCCCCGGCAAGTTTGACGAGGTGCGTTTTCTGTTGTCCATGTGGTCCCACAATGTGGATGACCTGATCTTTCTTTGCGGATGGCCGTTCCATTACCGCTCCTTTTGCTCAACAGATTAACAGCGACGCGAAATTATCCGCAAAACTGTCCCCCGAGTGACCAACTTCCTGTTGATCCATTTGAAGCGAAAGATTTTTTGATTACTTGCAGTCAGACATGTAGAATCGGTCTCGATCTTCATTCAGAACAGCGATTCAACCCATGCGTCGCAAGGCTTTTCAAACCTTCTTTCTACGCACGACCTAATTTAAACATATACAAAACTCGCCCTATTCCCCTCGAATCAGGCAGGGCTGCTTATGCACATATATCACCAATCGCCGATAGGATGAAATCGCCGTGAGTAACAATCCGATTGCTAAAACCCTGTTAACCGTGATTTCACTTATTTTTGCGATGTTCCCTGGATGAAACCCGATTCGACATTTCAGAAGCTCGCGCGTTCGCGCAAGGTATTGCTGGCGTTATTCGCAATTGGATTGGCGCTAGTGGAATTGCAGCTTGCGGATCGGAAATATGGCCTTTTTACCGGCGGATTTGGTCAGTCGCAGGCGGTTGACAGCTTGTTTGAAAGACTCCTGTTCCTAGCCGGATATGCAAGTTCGCTGATATTGTTCGTGCTATTGGCCTGGTGGGTCATTTTACGATTCTCGCGCGCCAGGTCTTCATGGGTTCCAACATATAATCTTTTTATATTTGCAGGCGGCGGCTTCATATTATTGCTTACCGCGCAATATCAGTTGCATAGTTATTTTAGCGATGCCGTCAGTTTTCAACTGATGGCCAACCTTGGTGGCGGGAGTTTGGCAGATGCTATTTTGTTTGCCGCGAATGAGGTTGCCATTGGGTTAGTGGTTCTCTTTGTGGCGGGACTGTCGGGCTGGATGATATTTCGGTTTTTGCACAAACGCTATCCACCTGCTTTGGGTGGTATCGTCGAACCCTATCTGGGTCGTTCGCTTATCGGATTATTGATGCTCACCCTATTGCTCGTGATCAATATGCCGGGCTGGTCCGCTGACAGTCATAACGGCCTCAATCGGACGCTGGCGTGGAAATCATTTACCACGATGGCGGACAAGCTGACTGATTTTGATGGCGATGGATATGGGCTGATCGCCCGGATGCCGGATGATGCACCTTTTGATGCAAAACGTCATCCGCTGGCACTTGATATTCCCGGCAACGGTATTGATGAAGATGGCTTTGGCGGCGACCTAATATTGTTGCCCCCTTCTGATGTAGCGCCAAAAACGCTCATAACGGGTAATAAGCCCAACCTGATAATCATCGTTATGGAGAGTGTGCGCTATGATGTGATCG
>UOEF01000290.1_pt1 | contig 18553 bp, 20 predicted proteins | sample 1989141 | NCBI WGS metagenome assembly UOEF01 (sample SAMEA4712195, study PRJEB27164) | hydrothermal vent metagenome | biome: marine basaltic hydrothermal vent biome; feature: marine hydrothermal vent; material: mineral | place: Pacific Ocean | collected 2011-06-14/2011-07-23 | depth 1719 m
TTATGCGCGCCAGAGTCTGGACCGTATGGCTGATCAAGCATCAAATAATGTTGATGCAGTTAAGAAGCTTGCAGGCAAAGCCTCCAAGCCAGTTGCCAAGCGTTTCGAAACCGTTCGCAAGGAATTCAAAAAAGCTGCATAAAAGCTTTTCTTTGAACCAGAAAAAGGCCGTTCCCGCTGGAGCGGCCTTTTTCATATCTATCCCGGCCAGACCCTAACCCAAAAATCGGTATCAGGTAGGCAACCACCACTTGCTCTTAAGGGGTGAAATATCATATCTTGGAAATCATGAGTAAAATAGAGATTCTCTCCCTGCCTTTTTGGCAAGCACAACCCGTTGATTTGGCACCCCGTAACAGCCGGTCTCCGCAAATGGCCGGGGATGACGAGGATGCAGGCAAAGACGGCGGAGATGAAGATGATCGCGACCTTGGCGTTGCTACCAAAACCCGAACGGCGACAAAAAAACCCAAGCCATATAAAGTGCTGCTACTCAACGATGACTACACACCAATGGAATTTGTTGTTCTGGTGCTAAAACGCTTTTTCAAAATGGATATTGATGAAGCGACCCGCGTTATGCTCCACGTTCATCAAAAAGGCGTCGGGATATGCGGTACATTTAGCTACGAAGTGGCAGAAACCAAGGTCACTCAGGTCATGGATTTCGCCCGCAAGAACCAGCATCCGCTGCAATGCACGCTTGAGAAAGCTTAGGGTCAGGAGACCTTTGCCCGTTAGCAAGAGCGCGCTCAAGGTTCAGTCTTTCCCGCCTATTGACGTATCATTCATTAACGCCGGTGCATCAAATTCAGCGGATTTATAGACCGAACGACCGCGCGATATTGTTTCAAGAATTTTGATGTCGTCGATTGCGCCGGGATCTATTGTAAGCGGATTTTTCTCCAGAATCACAAGATCGGCTTGTTTCCCCACCGTGATTGATCCCTTGCTGTTCTCTTCGAACGCCTGAAAAGCAGCGCCCATTGTCGTTGCATATAACGCCTCCATAACGGTCGCTTTCTGATCTGTTCCCAGCACATGTCCGCTGCGCGTTTCCCGGTTTACGGTGGCCCAGATTAGCCGCATCGCATCCGGGGGCACAACGGGTGCATCATTGTGGATGGTAAATGCTATACCCTTGTTGATCGTGGACCGGATCGGGCTGATCCGCGATGCGCGTTCTTCTCCCAAAATTTTGCGGTGCCAATCGCCCCAATAAAAGGGATGGGCAGAAAAATAAGACGGAATAGCGCCAAGCTTTTTGGTACGATCAAGCTGATCTTCCCGCATCATCTGAGCGTGGATGATGACGGCACGATGATCCTTGATCTCTATTCCGTCCAAAGCTTTTTCAAGCCCATCCAGCATCATATCAATTGCTGCGTCACCGTTGCTATGCACCAACATCGGCACAGCGCGCCGAATATAGGGCGTCAGATTTTCTTGAAATAGCTTGGCGGAAATCATCGGATAACCGCGATAATCCGCTCTACCGTCTTTCGGTGGTTCGACGTACGGATGACCCAAAAACCCGGTCTTCCCCTGAATTGAACCATCCAGAACATGTTTTAGGCCCGCAATCCGAAAGCCGCCAACATAGGGTTCCGCTTTGATGGTTTTTTTCTGCTCCGGGGTCAGTCGAAGTACCAAAGGATAGGCCATTACATCGATAGGCAGCGGTTCTTTGGCCGCCGCCTCGCGCATCACTGCTACATCCTCCATAGTGGCCGCGCCATCTTGCGCGGTGGTATATCCATAGGAGGCATAGTGGAGCATCGCCCGGCGCATCTTGTCTTCCAATCCCGGCGGATTTGCGATCAATCCGAACATGATCCGCTGCGCTGCTGTTTCCTCCAGCACGCCGTTGGGGATTTGGGTGCCGGTTTCGCGGCGTATTACGCCGCCCGAAAGATCGGGCGTTTTTTCATCATATCCGGAAATTGCCAGTGCCGCGGAATTTACCGAAGCAAGATGAAGGGATACGTGCAGTAACACGATCGGGTGATTGGTTGAAACCGCGTCAAGTTCCTGTCGCACTGGATGGCGATTTTCGGCGAGCAGGGATTCGTCATACCCATATCCGATGACAGGGGTGCCCGCAGGAAAATTGTTCCGCGCTATATAATCACGAAGCAGACGCTGAACGTCCGCGATGGTCTTTGCTTCACCAACCGGTGGCGATGAAACATTCTGCATATCGATGAACCGGGCTTGCAAGGAAATATGTCCGTGCGCGTCGATGAAACCGGGTAATAATGCCCTATCACCCAATTCCACAATCCGGGTTTTTTCACTCTGCATGCTCATAACGTCAGCACGCGAACCAGTAGCGATAATTTTTTCGCCGGCAACAGCGACAGCCTCTGGCGTGGACCCATCCATCGTGATGATATTGTCGCCCGTCACAATCATGTCGGCGGTCACCGCGATGCTGGACGCGGATTGGGGCGCGCGATGCTCCGAAGAACATCCCGCCAGTAAGCTGCCGACCGCGATTATGCCCAGAAATTTTTCGATCAGCGTCATTGTCCATCTCCTTCCGGTCTTACTTCCGCCTCTGAGGAAGAGCCGGTCGAACCAAAGTCGCGCAGAGCCTTGTTTGGAAAGCGAGGGGTCACGCGATGATAATATTCGCTAAGTATCTTCATGTCCGCCGCATAATCACCGCTGGGCATAATTGATGGCCCAAGGCCGCCCGTTTTTTTGGCATAGTCCATCATACCCATAATCACGGGAACCTTCGCTTTGAGCGCGATATAATAGAAACCGGTGCGCCATTGTTTCACGCTTCCACGTGTGCCTTCGGGCGGGATGGTCAACAGAAACTCATCACGCTTATCGAATTGCTCGGCCATAGCATCAACCATATTCTGTGACTTGGACCGGTCGACAGGAACCCCTCCCAATCGCCGCATCATGCCGCCCCATGGCCATTTGAAAAGCGTGTTCTTGCCAATCCAATAGGATGTTATCTGTAAGCTGTTGCAGAGCCCAAAAAAGTAGAGAAAATCCCAATTGCTGGTGTGCGGAGCTGCAATAATCACGGCTTTTCTGGGAGGCGGGTTTTCCTGAACTGCTGTCCAGCCATTAAACTTGTAGACAAAAACGGAAAACCGGCGAACAATTTCAGATAGCCAATTGGGTTTAATCTCGCTGTGCACGCATCCTCCACATCGCGGATCATTAACGCCGCGTTTCCGCCGATGACCATAAATCTATTTCAACCACGCGCAATGGCGCATATGCCCGCGACCTTCAAAAAAGTGGTTCATCCTCGGGCCATCTAAGGTCAGTATGCTATTTTCGAACTTTGAAAAAAAGGAATAGAGATGAAGATGATTGCCGCACTGGTTGCGATTACCCTGACCGCTAGTCCAGCAATTGATTCCGCTACGGCAACCGAACTTCGATCAGAATCAAGCCAGACATCAAACCCGCAAATTGACTATCCCGGTTTTCTAAAGCTTACGGGTGAAATTGCCAAATATCGTGAAGCAAGACTGGTGACCCTCGAAGCGTTCAACAAAATATCTTTGAAAACCGATGCGATTATTCTCGATACACGTTCAGCTGCGGCCTTTCGACAGGGCCATATCGAGGGTGCCATCAACCTTCCATTTTCGGATTTTACGGCCGAAAAGCTTGCGGAATATCTGGGCGATCAGGACCGTCCTATTTTGATATATTGCAACAATAATTTTCGCAACGATATAGCGCCCGTTGTCCGCAAAGCCGCTCCCCTGGCGCTCAATATACCAACCTTCATAAATTTATATGGTTATGGATATCAGAATATTTACGAGCTGAATGATGTGATCTCGATGACTGACCCACGCATCCGCTGGGTAAGTGACAGTCTGTAGATAAGGGTTCTATTTACGCGGATTTTCATTCCGCCAGATATCCGGCCGGACAAAGGAACCGCGCCAGATCCCGCGTTTTGCCTTTTTGGCGGCAATTTCATCCACGGCATATATTTTTTCGTCAAAGCTATGCCCGGAAACAGCATAACCCTGCTCAACCAGTAAGGATCCCAAATCCAACTCCCGGTCATTGTAGCAAGTCACAATGAAGCGCCCGAATTGATCCTTTGCACGGACTTCGCATGAAAATTGATCGTCAGCCAAGGCAGACTTTAATCCCGTTCGCGCCATCTTTCCACAAGGCCAATCGGCACCGTTTTCATCTTTACAATTCTGGAAATATTCTGGCGCATCTATCCCATAAATACGATATTCTGCTTCGCCCACCTTGAAGCTATCGCCATCAATCATACTGACTTTTTTTCCATCGATTTGAATGACATCACTGCTGTAGGCCCAGCGCTGTATTCCCCAGGAACCAGCGATCACCAAAAATATGATGAGGAACAGTTTTGCTTTCCTGAAAAACGAACGTGCCATCAAGCAACAAGGCCTAGCCGATTTTTCAACCGGATCAACCAGCCAATTATTGCAGTTGGTTGCTGGAAGTCAGGGCCTGACCCCTAATTGTCCTGATTGAGCGACGGATATTTTGAAACAATATGGTCAAACACAGCCGGATAGAGTGCTTGTACGAATTCGCAGCCATAGAAATCACCGTTTTTCCAGCAGATGTTGCTTTCAAGGCCTCTGAAAGATGGCAATGTCATGAAAATCGGTTTTTCGCCTGTCAGCCGAGTCATGCAGCGCATACGAAAACCGGTCAGCGATAAGTCAAGAATCATTGCCTCGACCCGGCCTAGACCGGGTTCGCGGACCTCAGCGCGGATTTCAACGCCGGCACGCGTGGAGATCCTGTGATCTCCGCGTTTATACGCGATATTATTCATGCGTTGATCCGGTTTACCGCTCATCGTCAAGGAATCCCTCGTCTCAAAATCTCTGGCGACCCAAACCAATGATTCTTCTCCGGTATTTGATCCGGAAATTGTTTCACGCGCAATATCTAACAGCAGAAGTTTATACAATCGTTAACAGGATAACTATTCTCCATAGTTAATAAGCAACGGGTTAGTAATTAATATTTGGTCCAATTTTATCCCAAAAACCATTAACCTTTACCTCTCTGGACCAAGGGGCGCATTATCAAACGAGATTTCCGTCATTGCGAGAAGCGGAGAGACTCGGCAATCCAGCTTTAACCGTTCCTGGATTGCTTCCCCCGGATTAAGTCGGCATTTTTCCCTTTCCGCCAAGGACGGTATCATCAAAAGAAATTTCCGTCATTGCGAGGAGCGTAGCGACGCGGCAATCCAGCCTTATTAGTCATTTCTGGATTGCTTCGCTACGCTCGCAATGACGACCTTGGTTCAAAGGGGTAGACACCGATCAAGTCCGGGATCGCAATGACGGCCCTTGGTTCAAGGGGATAATTACCGAAATCATCACAATGATTTCATCAAGGTCCACAATCTGTCTCACAAATGCTCGCTTCCTCATCCTCCAATTCGATCTGGATGGTGATATGGTGGATGGAGAATCGCTTCTTCATGTCCGATTGAAGCTCGGCAAGGAAGTTTTTGCCCGGATGACCATCTGGAATCACCAAATGAGCAGTCATTGCTGTTTCGCTGGTGCTCATCGGCCAAATATGGAGGTCGTGCACCGCCTCTACCCCGGGAAGTTCTGACAAAATCTGCATTACCTCTTCGACATCAATATTACGAGGCACTCCGGCCAGGGACATACGAACGGCCTCTTTCAAAAGACCCCATGTACTCCAGAGAATAAGCGCTACGATCAGCAAGCTAACCAAGGGATCAATCCAGTTTTTGCCAGTAAATAATATGATCACACCGCCCAGCACCACGCCAGCAGACACCCCTGCATCGGCCATCATGTGAAGGAATGCGCCGCGTACGTTAATGTCGTCTTTTTGCCCGCGCATAAACAGCATTGCAGTACCAAAATTGACAATAATCCCTATAGTTGCGACGACGATGACGGTGGTCGAAGCAACTTCCGCCGGCGCGCTAAACCGCTTTATCGCCTCCCAGGCGATTGCGCCGCAAGCGACCAACAGGAATAATCCATTGAGCAATGCGGCCAATATCGAAGACCCGCCAAAACCATATGTAAATTGCTTGCTCGGGGGCCGCTTGGTGAGTTCCGCGCCGGCCCAGGCAACAGCGAGACCCATTACGTCAGACAGATTGTGACCGGCGTCAGCCAAAAGCGCCATCGAACCAGCCATAAGGCCGTAAATAACTTCGATAACAATATAGATGGCGTTGAGCGCGATCCCAAGCGCAAAGGCGCGGCTGAAATCTTTCGGCATATGCCCATGCGGACCGTGACGGTCGTGATGGCTGTGGGATAGATGTCCGCGACCGTGGCCGCCGTGACTGTGACCGTGATGATGATGGCCGGTCATTTACGCTCCGATAAACTAACAGTTGGTATCAAACACCTTGTTACACCGATTTATCAGGGCAGGTCCACAAAAATAATTCATATATATTAGTATGTTATATCATAATTCAATTTTTTGGAATTGATTCAATCGACGATCAAACCAATCGCAAGATAGATAATGATGGCTGAACCAAAACCGAATAGAGTGGCAAGTACGAAGATTATCCGCAGAAGATTGGCATCCATACCGCTCCAATTTGCCAGGCCAGAACATACACCCATCAATTTTCCATTGGCCTTGTCGAGCCGCAATTTATTTTTCTTTCCATTCGTCGGTTTGTTCTTTCTGGAGTTTGTGCTTGTGGGCCAACTTGTGGGTGTTGGTCCGCGACCGCTATCTCGCCTGGTCATTATATCACCAGAGAAGCGGCGTTATTGGTTACTGGTGCAATGCTTGCGCCGACAAAGATAGCGGCTGAAAAAAGAGCGCCAACAGCGGCGGTGAAGGTATTTTTCAAATTGTAAGTCACATGTAATTCCTTTCAGGGGGTTTTTAAGAGAGTTGTTTAGGCAACCAAAGATGCGGCATTATTCACAGCCGGGCCGATAGTTGCGCCGACAAAGATGACTGCTGAAAAAACAGCGGCAAAGGCAGCGGCGACATGGTTGGAGAAATTCGAGAGCATCATATTTTCCTTTCTAATTTAAACTGTGCTTCGCGATATATTTGCGAAGATGTCCATTACATCGCATAACCCGTGCCAGTTTTGTATTTATGTTATATTACAATGATTTAAGAAGATTTATGATCATATCTCATATAGATGAATACTGATTATTAGGGTTTTTTGCTAACATTTAGTATTTGATGAACCCTTGATGAATGAGGGCAATCCGATCACGCGAATTTACTTCTAATCATATAGTTGAAGGGGTAGAACAAAGTCTTGATATGACGATTACCCAGCTCACTCTTCACAATTTCAGAAACCATATAAATCTTCGGATGACGGCTGGACCTGGCTTTATTGCCCTGAGCGGCGACAATGGTGCTGGAAAAACCAATATACTGGAAGCCGTTTCCTTGCTGACCCCGGGTCGTGGATTAAGACGCGCGGCGCTTTCGGATATGGCCAATGATACCGGCACCGGTGATTTCGCCGTTGCTGCCAAAATTGGCGATGTTCAGCTGGGAACCGGAACAAGTCCTGAAAGTCCCCAACGGCGCAAAACCAGGGTCAACGGCGCAGCAGTGCCAACCAATGATCTGGCACATTGGCTTTCCATACTCTGGCTAACGCCGGCAATGGACAGGCTGTTCATTGAGGGTGCAACTGGCAGGCGCAATTTCCTTGACCGGCTGATCACTGCGCTGGAACCTGCTCATGCGCGAAACTGCGCCCGATATGATGCAGCCCGGCGCGAGCGCAACCGGTTGCTAAGCGAAGAATATATGCCGGATAATGAATGGTTGGATGCGCTGGATGCCCAGTTGGCCAATTTTGGCAGCGCGGTTGCCGAAACGCGTTTTCGCCTGGTCGGCACCCTGAACGAACGGCTTTCGCAAGCAGATGACGGGCTTTTTGCTGCTGCAAGATTGGAATTGCTCGATCATCAACTGCGCCGTGAGGATGATTTACTGGCCACTCTCGCTTCAGGTCGTCAGGCCGACCGCGCGGCGGGGAGAACGTTGCATGGACCCCATCGAACCGATTTGCATGTTTTCCACAGAGCGAAGAGTCAGGCTGCGGAAAAATGTTCAACCGGTGAGCAAAAGGCGCTGCTCTTCTCTATCATATTAGGTCAGGCGGACCTGATTGAGGAGCAACGCGGCGGCCGGCCCATATTGCTGCTGGATGAAGTGGCGGCGCATCTTGACCCGGCGCGCCGTGCTGGATTGTTCTCCCGGCTTGAGGCGACCGGCGGCCAGATTTGGTTGACTGGCACCGAACCCGAACTATTTGCGAATATCCCCAGTACATCTCTGCATTTTGAGGTTCGTGAAGGACGGGTCACAAAACGCTAATTCTTACCAGCCGTTTACTCTGTTTTTTAGCCGCATATTTTCCGCAACCGCTTATGCAAAAACCATGCAGGAAAGGTTCAATAAGATCGCGGCGGCAATGGGGAATGCTATCATTCCTATATTGCTGGTGATGCAGGCGATCATTTTTCCGATAGCCTTAAAGGGAGAGGGCTATTTGCTACAGCACCAAAGCGCAACCTTTTTGCGCGACATCTCACTGAACAGTTAAAACAAGCCGCCGACAATGAATGGCGAGCCGATATGCAATCGACCGATTTGATCGGGGAACTGCTGGACAGCGTGGGCAGCTAAAGCCAAGATCGTCCGGCAACAGACTGGAACCTGACGACTATGGATCACGCATCGACCATCTGCATGGTAATATTAGCCGGCGGACAGTCGCGTCGCATGGGCCGTAACAAAGCGACAATGATGCTGGGCCGTGAACGATTGATTGACAGGATTATCAGCCAATATCAGTCCCAGGTCGATCATATTGTCATTTCAGCCTCCAATGACTTTGGCACTGGGCTATTCTGCATAGCTGACGACCTTGACGCCCCAAGGGGACCGGTCGGAGCCATTTTCACCATCGCTGATAAATTGCCAAGGCAAATGCCGGGTCTAGCAGGTTTTTGTACCGCGCCCGTGGACGCCCCATTTGCGCCGGATGATCTGGTAGCACGGTTGGCCGGGGGCGAGAGATGCGCGGTGGCAACTGGTCCAGAGCGGATACATCCCACCTTTGCCTATTGGCGTTGTGATCAGGTAAATTCGGTTAGGCGCGCACATGATCAGGGAGAAACAGCGCCATCTCTTCAGTGGCTGGCCCGGAAATGTAACGCCAAATCAATTGCGTGGGCCGACGAAAGCCTTTTCATGAATATCAACACGCCGGAAGATTTGCGCTTGGCGGAAACCAGAAAATAAACCAATATGCGAATGAATTTATTTGTGCCATCACACCCACTGGAAAACCTGTTGGAAATATTCAATGAAACAAATTGCCTGCACGCTCTCCATTATCGGAACCATTGCGGTTTCTGCTCCAGCAATAGCACAGGACCAGCGCGAAGCGGAGACGCTGGCGGCGATAGACGCGCGCTATGATAAAACTGCTGATACAGCGCGTAAAATCTGGGAGTGGGCGGAATTAGGTTATCAGGAAGAAAAGTCTAGCGGCTTGCTCAAACAAAGCCTTCGCGCCAATGGATTCAAAATTAAATCGGGCATCGCAGAAATCCCGACCGCGTTTGTCGCAGAATTTGGAAAAGACGGCCCCATCATCGCTATATTGGCCGAATATGACGCACTGCCCGGGATAAATCAGGACGCGGTGTCCACGCGTGTTCCCATAGAGGGAAAGGGTGCGGCACATGCCTGCGGACATAATCTTTTTAGTGCGGGCTCGGTAGAAGCGGCAATCGCAGTTAAAAAGTGGTTGGAAAAAACGGGTACACCCGGCCGCGTCCGGCTCTACGGTACGCCTGCCGAAGAAGGTGGCAGCGGGAAAGTCTATATGGTTCGAGCCGGGCTATTTGACGACGTGGATTTCGCGCTCCACTGGCATGCTGATGATGAAAATTCGGCCGCCGCCCGCACCACGCTCGCCAACCGTTCGGCAAAATTTCGCTTTCGCGGCGTATCTGCTCATGCCGCTGGCGCACCGGAAAAAGCGCGCTCTGCTCTTGATGGAGTGGAGTCATTCAACATGATGGTCAACATGATGCGCGAACACGTGCCTCAGAAATCGCGGATTCACTACGTCATTACGCACGGCGGAACGGCCCCCAATATAGTCCCTGATTTTGCTGAAGTGTTTTATTATGTCCGTCACCCCGACCCTAATGGCGTGGACGCGATCTGGGGACGGCTGGAAGACGCGGCACGCGGTGCGGCGCTTGGTACTGGAACCAAAGTCGACTGGGAGGTGATCCACGGCAATAACCCGCTATTGGTGAATGAACCACTCGCCAGGATGATGGATGCGAAATTACGACAGGTGGGAGGTATTAAATATACGCGGGAAGAAAAGAAATTTGCCGAAGGCATCTACGCGAGCTTTGACAAGCCCGGCAAAAAGCTAGGCAGCGAGGCCATTGTGCAACCTTATAAGGTCGCATTGGGATATGGCTCAACCGATGTCGGCGATGTATCTTATGCCACTCCAACAGTCGGGCTACGGACCGCGACCTGGGTGCCAGGAACATCCGCTCATAGTTGGCAATCGTCCGCAGCAAGCGGCATGTCAATTGGGTATAAAGGAACGCAAGTCGCCGCAAAAACGCTGACACTTGCGGCTATCGAACTATATACAAACCCCGCCTTACGCAATGAAGCAAGAGCAGCCTTCGACATGGCGCGGGGTCCAGATTACAAGTATAAGTCGCTACTCGGCGACAGGAAGCCGCCTCTTGACTACCGAAAATAAAAGCCAATTTTAGCGGATTGGTAACGCGAGCTGCGACTTGTCGACAATCGGATATATTACCGTTAAACGATCAACAATTTGTGCCGCAAGAGCATCCTGCGCGCGTTGTCGCAACTCCAGACGTTCCGAAGCAAGATCATGGCGCAGCCAGGATGGCATCCCGTCGATGACATGAGTAATCGCTAGTTCGGTCTTGTCGGTTGCGATTCGTTTCATGAGACGATATGGACATGATCCCGTCCAAAATGCAATGGCACGACAAAGTTATCCACAGCCTGTACCTGACTCAATGTCATGCACGCCAATAAGGCGCGCGTTTCCGTGTTCCTGTTTCGGCTTCGTTCATCACCACCGGATATTAAGAACGGGCGGGAAGCCTTGAACCTCCCGCCCGTATAAAGGAATAATTCTGATCTTTAGCTATGCGTAGCGGACGCGCACATTTTGTTTTTTTCGCGCGGCGCATCGCTCCGCCGACTGCTCCAAAACCAAAAATGAGCATGGCCCAAGTGGTTGGCTCAGGCACGCCGGTGAGCACACGAATATAATCACCAGGAGTGGAGGCTGCGAAATTTATGGAAACTGTATTACCCGCAACACCGAAACTATCCGCGTTTTCAAGCCCTCTCAGTGAAGGTGTGAGATATGTGACGCCTGCAAGCCCAAAGTCCGCATCGCTGGCATTCATGTTCGCATCGGATGTCAATACTGCCAATATATCCCGATCGAATGTCACACTGCCTATCGCACTGCGGGACGAGCGGGGGTCGAAGAACACAAAATGAGATTGATAACGGCGACCAGCAATCAGCACTGATCCAAAGTCCGGCGTGATCGCGCTGGAAAGCACGGCATCATTTTCGGTGAACGCAAACAGATTGTTCGATTGCTGATTGTTATTGCCAACGGTGGTGGGCGTGAACTCTTGGAAAACACCGCCATTATTGAACGCGGAACCTCCGGTTAGTGCGCCACTCACAATTGCGGCTGATGCCGGGGCGGAAAAAAGGGCTGCTGCCCCGAGCGCTAAAAAATATTTCTTCATTGCAAATCCTTCAGTTTGTAATGCGACTACAAAACTCCGGATTACAAACGGCAGCTTTTCGAAACAGTCGAAAGGCGTACGTCCCCTCACCGGAGCATATTATTAAACGCGACCATTTCAGTAATTTCGAAGGCGGCCCTCTATCCGACTCCGAACCTCAATTATGCACAATATAGGGGTTAAAGCAAATTTAACTGTGACAAATATCACGGAGCATCGCCGTTTAATTTTAAGGAGAACAGAAAGCCAAGCTTATGTCCCGTTCAGTTCGTGATAGATTTCAACCACCTGCGCCAATGTCGAAAGTGCCAGCGTTTCAGGGTCTCGACTTGAAGGGATTAGTCCAATCGGCGCAATCATTCTGGCAATATCACCCGGCTCAACTCCTGTTTCCAACAATGTCTTTTTCCGAGTTTCATGGGTTATTAAACTTCCCATGGCTCCAACATAATATGCAGGTGACTCGAGCGCCTGCTTCATCAACGCGACTTCCCAGTCATGATCGTGAAAATAAAATATACAGGCGGTCCATCGGTCAACTTTGAACTGTTTCAGCGCGGCCGGTGTTTTAAGCAATGTCGCCGACCCAGCATTTTGCTGAACATCGGCAACAATATCCTGGTCAGGAGAAAACACTTCCGTAGTTAACCCATATGCCTTGGCTATATTTGCAAGACTGAGCAACGACGCACCATGACCAAAAATATTTAGTTTGGCCGCTGGGATATGGGTGATGGATACTTTGGTCCCATCTCTGGAAACCGATTTGGGTTCCGAAGTCTGCGAGCAGGAAACTGAGAGCGAAGCGCTATCTAAAATAATGGAGACCGGCAGCCTGTTTTCGGCAAACGCCAAAACCTTCTCAACAAAACTGGCATCTTGGAGCGGGCTGAAAAGCAAATCTATCCCCCCGCCGCAGGGCAGATGTATATCCAGATATTTTGATCCAGCGCCAAATCGCACTTCGCGAGGCATGCCCGATTTCATGACCTCAACAGCTTCTGCAACGACCGCCGTTTCAACACACCCACCGGAGAATGAACCAACATAACTGCCATCCTCAGCAACGGCCATATGTGTACCGGGATTACGGGTGGATGCGCCAGTAACAGACGTCAGCGTCACGAGAACTGAATTTATGCCAACATTCTGCTTTGCCCTCAGAAACCGAACTATGGGTAAAATATCGATCAAAGTCTATGCTAAAGGTCCGTCAGGTCGTGAAGTCTTGCTCGATCATTGATCACGACGTTGCGCTGGTCGGGCAATTTAATCAAACCGGATTTGGTCAATTCGGTTAGTTGCCGACTGACTGTCTCGATAGTCAAGCCCAATATATCCGCGATTTGCTGGCGTCCGAACGGCAAGTCAAACCTGTCCAGTGGCGGAACGATTTCTTCACAGCACTCATCCCTAAGTCTTTTAGATATATCGAGCAAAAAAGTAGCCAGTTTTTCTTGCGCGGTTTTGCGCCCTAGCAACAACAGCCACTGCCGGGTGTGATCCAATTCGGTCAGGGTGCGTTCTAGAATTTTATGTTCCAGCTTGGGGTGCTCTCGCGCAAATTTCTCAAATCCTATGCGCTGGAACGTACAAATATGGGCATCCGTAATTGCTGTAATAGTATATGGTGCCTTTTCGCCGAACGGCCGTCCGATGAAATCAGCCGGATAAGCGATGCCGACAATCTGCTCGCGCCCATCGCCCAGTGATGTTGAGAGCTTTAGGACACCTTCGATTACATTCGCGACCACCGAAGCCTTTTCTCCTTCCCACATAAGGGTCTGGCCGGCGGATAGAGATTGTTTGCGCCCGATCTGACTCAATATCGTCATCTCTCCCTCATCCAGAACGGAACAAATCGCACGATTTCGGACGGGGCAGTTGGCGCAAGCACTCATGAATTCCCCATAGTTTTGAATCGTGAAGCTGTATAGGTTAGATGGAAGAAAAATATCCGAAACCTGTGGCCACGGATTTTTGCCGCAAACCTACTGGCCTGGGGCTAATCGCCTCAAACCACGTTCCGCGGATTTATTAGGACATGAGCCACAAGGGTCACTGCACCAACAGGCCCTCACTTCCTTCTATGTCCAGCCCGGATATTTCGGCCCTGCCGATCAGTATTTTCAGATATTGCGCGACAGCACGACGCCAGCTGGCTTCCTCAAGATAGTCCGCGATTTTGCTGCGGACCGCTTCAAAGGGAAGAGTTTCGGCTGAGATTTTGCGACCCGCTTTGATGACGTGGACACCAAAGCGCGTTTTAACCGGCACAGGGCATATCTGTTTTGGTTCGAGATGGAAAAGAAAGGTTTCAAATTCTTCGACTGTTTGTCCAGGGCCGATCTGACCTAAATTGCCGCCCTGCTTCGCGGAGGGACAGGCAGAAAGCGTTTCCGCGAGCGCGGCAAAACGTTCGGGGTGTTCTTTTAATTCTGCAATAGCATCTACAGCATTGAGCTCTGCCCTGACATAGCGTTTCTGATCCTCCCTCGGCGCGGCAAATAATATGTGCGACGCCTCAACCAGCGCAGGGGTGCTGAACTGGCCCAAATGCTGCTCATAATAGCGGCGGCAGTTTTCCTCGTCGGCGGTCGGCGTTGTAATCTCCTGATCAAGCAACGCTTCAATCCGCGCATCGTCGGGCAATAAGGCCCTGCCCTTCTCGTCTTCAATGCGCGGCGGTTCAATTGACAAGCGGTCGGCTTCTGCCAACAACACGGTTCTGATCGCTAAGGCGCGCGCTGCCTCCGTCCAAGCCTCATCAGGATTATCCGCCGGGTGGTTTTGCGCTTCGGCAGCGATAGCTTCGGCCGGAATTTCTGTTCCGTTGACGGCCAGAACGACCGCTTCCTGCACCGGTGTCATAGCGCCGCCTTTTTACTGCGAACAATCTGATAGCCGGAACGCCAAATGTAACGAACCGGCGCAGACAACATGTGCACCAGCCGGGTGAACGGGAAGACGAGAAAGATTGTCAGGCCGAGGAAAATGTGCAGTTTGAAAATCCAGTGCACATCCGCAACATAGGATGACGCATCGCTCTGAAAGGTAAATATGCCTTGCGCCCAAGACATAAACTTGACCATTTCATGTCCGTCGAGATGATCAAGCGAGACGAATATTGTGCCGAGGCCAAGGATGAGTTGCAACCAGAGCAAAAACAGGATTGCTATATCCGAGAAGCCGGATGAGCGGCGTATGCGAGCATCGAACAATCGGCGATGAAGGAGTAGGCTGGCTCCAAAGAAGGCCAGCACTCCAGCGACACCGCCAGCGACAATGGCGATTATCTGTTTGGTTCCATGACTAATCCCCAATGCATCAAATAGCGCGATAGGCGTCAGCAGCCCGCCGAGATGGCCAAAGAAAATCACCAGTACGCCGAGATGAAACGACAGCGATCCAATCAGCAATTGTTTGCGGCGCAGAAGTTGGCTCGATCCTGCCCGCCAGCTATAGGGTTCGCGGTCATATCGGATGATTGATCCAATCGCGAGCACGGCCAGCGCGATATAAGGATAAATGCCGAAAACAAGATGGTTCAGAAATTCAGCCATTATCCTGTCCTCCATTTAAGCTTGGTTCAGTCGGTGTCTCTGCCAGTATTTTATCAAGCATATTGGACATTTTTGGGCAGCCATCTTCTGGCGATCCCGGGCCAAAGCTCACCTGCTCCGCTTCCCATGCCTCATCTAATGCCTCCAGATCCTCCGGATCATCGTCCGGTTCCGCGCGCAGCGCTTCGATAACTCCGGGATCAACCGGGCCAGCTAACTGGCCAAGCGCTCCCAGGACGGCAGCATAGCTGCTATCACGCTTGGCCAGCCTCTCTCCAACGGCAGCGATCACATGCGCGGGCTGCTGGAGCAATTCCAGCGCTTCCTCACATGGTAGTATCGACAGAAATTCGAGGAATAGCGGTAAAAAATCGGGCAATTCGGCGGAATCAATCGCCAGCCCATTGGCCTCATACATAGCTTTCAGGTCGACCATCGCCTGCCCTCGATCCCGGCTTTCGCCATGGACATGCTCGAACAAGTGCAGCGAGAGTGAACGCGTACGATCAAACAACAGCACATAACGCTCCTGCAGATCGAGCAAATCGCGTTCGCGATATTCCGCAATCAATGGATTCAGCCGTTTTATGAAGGCCGTCGGAACAAGAGATTCCTCTCTCAGCAATGGGAGGAAATCATCCACCGCTTCCTGAATTTCGGCAGTCGGATAGGTCAACAGAGCAGCAAGAACTTTGAACGTCTTAGTCATAATTTCATTACCTCCGAAGGCGTCTGAATTTTCTTGCGTTTGGGTGTCCCGAACAGATTGGGCTCCGTCGAGCCGCCGGAGCAACCGTTGCCGAAGGAAAAGCCGCAGGAGCCGCGCTCGTCAAAGGCATCTTCCGCTTCTTCGCGGTGGCTGGTCGGAATGACGAAACGATCCTCATAGTTGGCGATTGCCATGACATGGTACATTTCATCAATCTGTAGCGGCGTCAGGCCGACGCGTTCCGCGACATCGGTGGCAATCACCCCGTCAATCGTCTTGGCGCGCATATAGCTACGCATCGCCAGCATCCGTTCGAGGCAAAGCGCGACCGGTTCTTCCTTGCCCGCTGTAAGTAGATTGGCGAGATAACGCAGCGGGATACGAAGGCTGCGAACATCCGGCATATCATCCTTGAATGCCATTTTTCCTGCATTTGCCGCCGCGTTAATCGGCGACAATGGTGGCACATACCAGACCATCGGTAACGTGCGATATTCCGGATGCAACGGGAAGGCCACTTTCCATTCCATTGCCATTTTGTAGACCGGCGATTTGCGCGCCGATTCCAGCCAAGCTTCCGGCACTCCATCTTTGCGCGCCTGCGCGATGACTTCCGGGTCATTGGGATCAAGGAAAATATCAAGCTGTGCCTGATAGAGATCTTGTTCATCCGCCGTGGATGCTGCTTCTTCTATCCGGTCTGCATCATAGAGCATCACACCGAGATAGCGGATACGCCCGACACAGGTTTCCGAACAAACCGTCGGCTGGCCAACCTCAATACGTGGATAGCAGAAAGTGCATTTTTCGGACTTTCCGCTGTCCCAGTTAAAATAGATTTTCTTGTACGGACAACCCGATACACACATCCGCCAGCCGCGGCATTTTTCCTGATCAATCAGGACGATACCATCTTCCTCGCGTTTGTAGATCGAACCCGATGGGCAAGCAGCAACGCAGGTTGGGTTGAGGCAATGCTCGCACAGGCGCGGTAAATACATCATGAAGGTGTTTTCAAACTCGCCGTAGATTTCTTTCTCAACGCCTTCGAAATTATAGTCTTTCGAGCGTTTGGAAAATTCACCGCCCAGAATTTCTTCCCAGTTCGGTCCCCATTCGATTTTCTCCATACGCTCACCCGACACCAAAGAACGCGGACGCGCTGTTGGCATCGCCTTCATTTCGGGCGATTTTTGCAGATGTTCGTAGTCAAAGGTAAACGGCTCGTAATAATCGTCAATTTCCGGCATATCCGGGTTAGCGAAAATCTTGGACAATAACCGCCATTTACCACCCATTTTGGGGCGGATGCGGCCACCCCGCTGCCGTTCCCATCCGCCATTCCACTGCTTTTGGTTTTCCCAATCTTTGGGATAGCCAATACCAGGCTTGGTCTCGACATTGTTGAACCAAGCGTATTCCATGCCTTCGCGGCTGGTCCAGACATTCTTGCAGGTGACCGAGCACGTATGACAGCCGATACATTTGTCGAGGTTCAGAACCTTGCCTATTTGTGCACGTACTTTCATTCCGCCGCCTCCATCTGCTCATTCGAACTTTGGCCAGGAATTGCGCCAGCGGGAAGCCTGTCTTTCTCGCCATCCAGCCAATCGACCTCAAGCATTTTGCGGACAATCACAAATTCATCACGGTTCGAACCGACCGTACCGTAGTAATTGAATCCATAGCTTTGCTGAGCATAGCCACCGATCATATGGGTTGGTTTCAAAATCGCGCGCGTTACACTGTTATGGATACCGCCGCGCTGACCGGTGATCTTGGACCCCGGCACATTGACGATTTTTTCCTGTGCGTGATACATAAACAGCGTACCCTCTTTCATTCGCTGTGACACCACCACGCGGGCGCAGAGAGCGCCATTGCTGTTAAATGCTTCCACCCAGTCATTATCAACCAATCCGGCTTTCGCTGCATCCACCTCCGACATCCACACGATCGGGCCACCGCGCGACAAAGTCAGCATCAACAGATTGTCCGTATAAGTGGAGTGAATTCCCCATTTCTGGTGCGGCGTGATAAAGTTAAGCACGACATGCTTTTGTCCATCGGCGCGGTCGATCATTGGCTTGACCGCCTTAGTATCAATCGGCGGGCGATAGACGCAGAAGCCTTCACCAAATGCGCGCATCCACAGATGGTCCTGATAAAGCTGTTGCCGCCCCGTCAGCGTCCGCCACGGAATCAATTCATGCACATTGGTATAGCCCGCATTGTAGCAGACCTTTTCGCTTTCGATTCCCGACCATGTTGGCGAAGAGATAATCTTACGCGGCTGCGCGACGACATCGCGGTAGCGGATTTTTTCATCCTCTTTCGGCAACGCCAGATGGGCATGTTCGCGCCCGGTAAACTCTTCGAGAGCTTCCCATGCCTTGACCGCAACTTCGCCGTTGGTTTCCGGCGCGAGCATCAATATG
>UOEF01000323.1_pt1 | contig 17158 bp, 19 predicted proteins | sample 1989141 | NCBI WGS metagenome assembly UOEF01 (sample SAMEA4712195, study PRJEB27164) | hydrothermal vent metagenome | biome: marine basaltic hydrothermal vent biome; feature: marine hydrothermal vent; material: mineral | place: Pacific Ocean | collected 2011-06-14/2011-07-23 | depth 1719 m
CGCTCTTCCGATCTCGCAGCAATGGATATGCTGGTGCAGGCAGCGCTGACTTTGCGGCGAGAGGCCAATGCGGCAACCGACAATCCACTGGTCCTGACATCCGAAGACCGGATTGTGTCAGGCGGGAATTTCCATGCCGAACCCGTGGCCTTTGCCGCCGATATGATAGCGCTGGCACTGGCGGAAATCGGGTCAATCTCGCAGCGCCGTATTGCATTGCTGGTCGATCCCACGCTGAGTTTCGACCTGCCCCCCTTTCTTGCTGCTGATCCGGGCCTTAATTCGGGGATGATGATCGCAGAAGTCACCAGCGCGGCTCTGATGAGCGAAAATAAGCATCTCGCCAATCCCTGTTCCACCGACAGCACGCCAACCAGTGCCAATCAGGAAGATCATGTCAGCATGGCAGCGCACGGAGCGCGGCGGCTAGGGCCGATGGCGGAAAATCTGTTTCGCATCCTCGGCATTGAGATATTCTGTGCGATTGAGGGGATTCGATTTCGCGATCCATTAAAAACCAGCCCATCCCTGACCAATGTTTGTGAGCGGTTCCATAGAGATATTGCGCCGCTAACCAAAGATCGCTTTCTTGCGCCCAGCCTGGAAGCGGCAGCCAAATTTGTCGAGGGCAGCTTGCTTCTCGATGCCACCCAAATCACCTTCCCTGCAACAGAGGATATGATCAATGATTGATCGCAGCCATAACAGCCGCACGGTATATCCGCCCACCGGCGCGGAAATCACCGCCAAAAGCTGGCTAACCGAAGCGCCGATGCGGATGTTGATGAACAATCTTCATCCCGACGTGGCGGAAAATCCTGATGAACTGGTGGTCTATGGCGGAATTGGCCGGGCGGCACGTAACTGGGAAGCCTTTGATGCAATTGTTGCAAGCCTGAAAGAGCTGGAGGCGGATCAGACGCTGCTGGTGCAATCCGGCAAGCCCGTTGGTGTATTCCGTACCCATGCCGATGCACCGCGTGTACTTATCGCAAACAGCAATCTGGTGCCGCATTGGGCGACCTGGGATCATTTCAACGAGCTCGATAAAAAGGGCCTCGCCATGTATGGTCAAATGACCGCCGGTTCATGGATTTACATCGGTACACAGGGCATTGTTCAGGGAACCTATGAGACATTTGTTGAAGCGGGCCGACAGCACTATAATGGCAATCTTAAAGGCAGGTGGATTCTCACCGCCGGCTTGGGCGGCATGGGGGGGGCGCAGCCACTTGCAGCGGTTATGGCCGGGGCCTGTTGCCTTGCGATAGAATGTGATGAAACCCGCGCCGATTTCCGTCTGCGTACCGATTATGTTGATGAGAAAACCGGCAGTCTGGACGAAGCGCTGGCGATGATTGAACGCTGGACGGCGGCTGGTGAAGCCAAATCGGTAGCATTGATCGGCAATGCGGCAGAGATTGTGCCAGAACTGTTCAAACGCGGGATAAAGCCCGACATTGTGACCGACCAGACCAGCGCACATGATCCGGTCCATGGCTATCTTCCTATCGGCTGGAGCGTCGCAGAATGGCGGGCAAAACAGGAAAGCGATCCCAAGGCGGTTGAAAAAGCCGCACGTGCCAGCATGAAAACACATGTCGCGGCGATGGTGGACTTTCACAATATCGGCGTACCGACGGTCGATTATGGCAATAATATTCGTCAGGTCGCGCTCGAAGAGGGATTGGAGACTGCCTTTGCCTTTCCCGGCTTTGTGCCTGCCTATATCCGGCCACTTTTCTGTCGCGGGATTGGCCCGTTCCGCTGGTGCGCTTTGTCCGGCGACCCTGAAGACATTTATAAAACCGATGCCAAGGTGAAGGAGATCATCCCCGATGATCCGCACTTGCACAACTGGCTCGATATGGCGCGCGAGCGGATTAGTTTTCAGGGGCTGCCGGCACGCATATGCTGGGTTGGACTGGGCCAACGCGATAAGCTGGGACTCGCATTTAACGAGATGGTTCGCAGCGGCGAACTTAGCGCGCCGGTTGTCATCGGCCGCGATCATCTCGATAGCGGTTCGGTTGCCTCACCCAATCGCGAGACGGAATCCATGAAAGATGGTTCCGATGCTGTGTCAGACTGGCCGTTGCTCAATGCGATGCTCAATACCGCCAGCGGGGCAACCTGGGTCAGCCTGCATCACGGCGGGGGTGTTGGCATGGGATTTTCGCAGCATAGCGGTATGGTAATCTGCTGTGACGGTACCGAAGATGCAGACCGCAGGATCGGCAATGTCCTGTGGAACGACCCTGCCACCGGCGTCATGCGCCACGCCGATGCTGGTTATGAGGAGGCCATCGACTGCGCGCGGGAAAATGGCCTCGATCTTCCTGGCATTTTACCAAAGAGCTGAGCTGCAATGGCCGTCAACATCCTTCCCCCTGCACTATGGACAGGACGCAATGATCCCGAAGATGGCGATCACGCCCTGCGTCTGCATCATATGGTGAAAGAAAACGCACCGCGCGCCTTGATCGGGTTTGCAAGTGAGGCGGGCGTTATTCGTAACAAGGGGCGAGAGGGTGCAAAACAAGGTCCGGCGGCGCTCCGCAGAGCCCTTACCAATCTTGCCGCGCCGGCAGAGCCAACGCCGTTCACGGATCTTGGCGATATTGAAGTTACTGCCGATGACCTGGAGGCCGGACAGGCCCTTCTGGCCGAAAAAGTCTGTGATGCCCTTGGTTGCCATGACCGAACGATAGTGCTGGGTGGCGGTCATGAAACCGCTTTGGGAAGCTATAGCGGCCTTGCCAAAGCTTATCCCGGTAAGCGCATTGGAATCATCAATCTTGACGCGCATCTGGATCTCCGTCTGCCGGGCGCAAATGGGCCATCTTCCGGCACGCCTTTCGCGCAAATTCGCACATTGGACAAAGAGAATTTTGACTATCTGTGCCTTGGAGTAGCGGAGGAATCCAATACTATTGCGTTAATGAACCGGGCACGCGACTGGGGTGTACGAATTGTCTCCGATCACGAACTGATCGCAAACGAAAATGCAGCCGATGAACAAATCAGAGCAATCGCTGAACGCTGCGAGATTATTTATCTTACCATCGACATTGATGTATTGCCGCATTTTCAGGCACCGGGTGTCAGCGCGCCCGCGGCCAGAGGAGTTCCATTTGCTACAATTGAATATCTGGTTGGTTATGTGCTGGAAATTTGCAAAACTGGCGAATGTAGATGCCCGCTCGCGGACATTGTCGAATTATCACCGCCCAACGACCCGCAGAATGTCACCGCGAAAAGCGCTGCACTGCTGGTCCGCCAATTATTATTTTTATAAACATATAATGCTTTGGCGATAAACCGGTATCAATTTCGGGATTTGGGGGGCGTATAGGGTAACGGAAGTGCCGCTATCTCAATGCCTTCCTCCGTTAGCTCCTCAGCATCTTGTGCAGAAGCCTCGCCATGAATCATTTTTTCCTCGGTTTCCCCATAGTGGATTGCGCGGGCCTGTTCAGGAAATTCCTTTCCTACCCATTCCGACTTATCGAGCATCTTTTCCTGCGCTTTCGCTAGCTTGCCGAGGAGCTCCTGATACTCCTCGGGGACCTGTACAATATTGCTGACGGGTTGCGGAACCTCGGTATCGCTCGTTGGTTCCGGTGTTTGGGCGGCGGCGATAGATTGATTCGACTTGGCTGAAATGTTCGGGGCCATGAGCGCTTTTTTGACAACAACCGACTCACAAATCGGACATGTAATCATTTGCTTGTTGTTCTGTTCCTCAAACTGGGAAGAAGAAGCGAACCAGCCTTCAAATTGATGCCCGTGGGGACCGCAAACAAGATCAAATACTATCACTTCACTCTGCCTATTTCAGGAATTTGACGGCGATGCTCAATCACGGGAATACGGCTTCTTACCTGTGACACCAAGTTAAAATCAATATCGCAAATACCCAGTCCCAGACTGTCACCCATATCCAGCAATATCTCTCCCCACGGATCAACCACCATGGAATGTCCGTAAGTCTGGCGACCATCTTCATGTTGACCGCATTGCGCGGCGGCAACAACAAATGCCGCTGATTCAATAGCCCGGGCGCGCAGCAATGTTTCCCAATGGGCTTTTCCGGTTGGAACCGTAAATGCTGCCGGTATGCTCAGGATATTTGCGCCGACATTTGTCAGGACCTGATATAGCATCGGAAAACGAAGGTCATAACATATCGACAGGCCCAGACACGCGCCAATAGCTGGCACAACGACAGGTTCAATCCCAGCAGAGTAAACCGCAGACTCGCGCCATGTATCTCCGCCAGCTATGTCTACATCAAAGAGATGTATCTTGTCATAGCGTGCGGCCACTTCCCCCCTTGGATCGACAAGAATCGACCGGTTCACCCATTTTCCTCCAACGGTCTTAAGCGCCAATGATCCAATGGCCACCCAGATTTTATTTTCCGCAGCTGTCCCCCTTGCGGCAGCAAGTACCGGATCGTCTTTTTCAAACTGGATATTTTTCGCGGCTCGTTTTCGATCTCTATCTACCATCCCGGTCATTTCCGGAGTGAACAGAATATCCGCGCCAGCCTTTGCCGCTTCCTTGATATGATCGCATAACGCGGCAGCATTTACGGCGGAATCAATTCCGCTGCACATCTGTGCCAAGGCCAATCGCTTCAACAATCAATCCGCCAATATCGCATCGAGCTGGCCTGAGCGTTCCAATGCTGCAAGGTCATCATATCCGCCGATATGCTGATTTCCGATAAAAACCTGTGGAACCGTTGTGCGACCGCCGGCCCTTTGAATCATCTCTTGGCGTTTCTTACCGCCCATCGATATGTCGGTTTCTTCAAAAGCAACAGACTTGTGCTGCAACAGCGCTTTGGCGCGCATGCAATATCCACAAGTGAATTTCGTATATATCTCTACTTTTTTTGACATAGCCAATACCGTTTTGGGAATTATCTTGAACTTTCAAATGGGCTGAACCACCAGCCAATTCAACCATAATGAATCATCGTATGGAATCACACGTTGTCGTCCTTCAACACCCGAGCCCAGCAAAAAACCACTACCTGCTTAGCGCCGGCCCGCTTGAGCGATTTTGCACATGTATTGGCCGTTGAGCCACTGGTATATACGTCATCCACCAATATAATCGACTTTCCTGATACCAGCTTTTTTCCGCTATTGGGAACCCGAAACGCTTTGCTTACGATCCTCAGTCGTTGCCTGGACGACATTGAACGTAACGGGGGCGTCGCCTTATTCCGAATCAACAAATCTGTTCGTATCGGTATACCGTGTTTTTTGGCCAATGACCGTCCGATCAATACCGATTGATTAAATCCACGGGACCATAAGCGCCAGCGGTGAAGTGGCACGGGAACAATAATGCTGTTCATCAAATCTTCATCGACAAATCGACTCATATGATTGGCGATCAGATCTGCAAAACCAAGCCGCGCTCCATATTTCAGCCCCATTGCCAGCGAAGCACTATCTTTGTCATAAGCGACAACGGCGCGTACACCGTCATGATCGGGTGGTTTTGTCAGGCATGAAGCGCATTTGGTATTATTGGCATGCTCAAATGCGAAGGGCCTACCGCAAGTCGCACACCAAGGTTCGCTCAGGAAATTCAGGCGCTGCCAACATCCAAGACAGAAACGATGGTTTTCCTCTACGGTAACGCCGCAAACCGGGCATCGCGGAGGTAAAGCAAAATCAACGATATGATTTAGAAGAGATGCAAAAACTGCCATCCGCTCTTGTCGACCGAAGCGTTGAAGGGCACAAGACAATATGGCCGAACCCGTCAAGCAATCAGAAATTTTTGATCGTAAGCGCCGCCGATTGGTCCGTGATCGGTCTTATCGGCGCACCGGCGGGCATAATTTCCTGATGCAAATTATGTCGGACGAAATATTGGATCGTTTGAATCTGGTAAAACGGAACTTTTCCAAGGCTCTTCTTATTGGCCAAATTTCAGATGGTTTTCGCCTGCAGCTGTCAGAGCGCAAAATTGCGACCGTAACAGCCGAATCAGGGTCAATGCATGTTCAAGACCGTGGCGGGATTCAATGCGATGAAGATCGGATACCATTTGCCGATCATAGTTTCGATTTGGTAATAAATATCAACACTCTGGACACGGTAAACGATCTTCCCGGTGCCCTGGCTCTTACCCGGCGCATATTGAAACCGGATGGTTTTTTTCTGGCTTCGGTAATAGGAGCAGGCAGCCTGTCTTCATTAAAGGCCGTTCTAATCGAAGCGGAAGGCGATAAGATTGCGCCACATATCCACCCCCAAATAGATGTTCGCACATTGGGAGACCTGATGACGCGTGCCGGATTGACCTTACCGGTAACCGACGTTGATAAACTGCGCCTGCGCTATCCGTCATTAAAACGACTTGTCGACGATCTGAGAGATATTGGCGGAACCAATATTTTGGCCGATGCAACCGACAGCATTTCGAAAGCTGCATATAATAAGGCCAAAAAACTATTTCGCGATAATGCTGATGCAGAAGGTAAAACTGAAGAGATTCTCGAAATCATCTATCTTTGTGGATGGGCTCCGCATCCAGATCAACCCAAACCGACAAGGCGCGGCAGCGCTCAGACATCTCTAAAATCGGCGCTGAAAAGCTAGGGTCTGAACCTAAATCTCCTTCTCCAATCGATCAATCAGAGGCCCGTCGGCGGGAGGCATATCCAATTTCCGCATTTCATCTATCGAAACCCATTGGATTTGATTCTCCTCCATGCTGCAAGGCTCGCCAACCCATTGCCGACATATATAGAGCAACAAAATAAGATGTTTTTCTTCCAGCGGTTCGCTGGCAAAAACTGTGGGAATCATACTGGCACGGCTAACCGTGATGCCCAGTTCCTCTTTCAACTCCCGCACCAAAGCTGTTTCTGGAGTTTCATCAGCCTCCACTTTCCCGCCGGGAAACTCCCAAAGTCCAGCCATCGACCTACCGGCGGGTCGCTTTTGCACGAGTATTTTGGAACGATGGTCGATCAGGGCCGCAGCAACGACAAACAAATATGTCGGATTTTTTTCCATTTTTTTTCCCCGTGTAAGGATTTTGTTAATCCATTTCTGTGAAACGGGTCTCGTTCGCGGTTTAGCAGAACCTTGTCTTACAAGAGAGAAATATGATCGACTTACTAAAAAAATTATATTCCTCCGAGAAGGGTGCGACGGCTGTCGAGTATGGATTAATCGCTTCTCTGATTGTGATCGCATCTATGGGTGCGCTTATTTCATTCAGCGACACGACGATCGGTATGTGGAACAGTGTATCCAACGCCGTATCAAATAATTCATAATCTCGACTGACGTTAAACCTTTTGTAAGACTTTTGCTGTAATCGTTTGAATATTGGGGCAAATTATTTGATCCAATTGGGTAAGTGAAGTTTTGTCAAATATAGGAGACCAGACATGAAACTCGTACGTAAATTGTTTAAGAACGAAGAAGGCGCAACGGCTATTGAATATGGTTTGATTGCTGCTCTGATCGCAGTTGCAGCTATTGTTGCAATGGGTCAATTGGGTAACACCCTGGGTAACACCTTCAACGAAGTTAAGAATGAAATGGATACGTCTGCTTAATAGCACTCGATACCAATTCGAATAGAGGACGGCAGCCCCAGTGGCTGCCGTCTTTTTTTGTGCGGTCAGCGCGCGAACCGCGTCAATAGGTAACGATTTTTACCTTTTGACCGGCGCGTAGGCCAGCATTTGCCCGCATCCTGTTCAATACGAGAAAACGATCCTGCTGATAATTTGTATAAGCCATCCGCCGCGAAAGGCTTGAAATCGTGTCGCCGGCCCGTACCGTTACCACATCAATTTTACGCGGCTTTATCTTGGCTGCCTCGCTGCTGTTCATGCGCGCCATACTTTGAAACATCCCGGAAAAAGCCGAAGAACGACCCGCCGGTACGATTGTCGCAAAATGAAATGCGCTGCTTTTTGAGAATTCATAGGCGAATATGGTAATATCAACCTGGCGGTTACCGCTATTTACGCGTCCAATCGCATAGGCTGCGGGTAGGCCATTGACCCTAGTCCGCTGAATTTCACCATAAGATATGGATTTTTCTTTTCCGGCCAGGCTCTTAAATCCAGCATCAATATATGTCGCCATGTTCCCATTATAGGGACCAGTGGTAAATTGCGCCTTCCCCGATGATCCGGAAATAGTTACCGCGCGAGCTCCATTTTGCATGCCAAAGCCGTTGGGCACGGTAAATTTCAATTTTAGATCGGGATGAAGGAAATTATTACCTTCAATCACTCCTTGCTTGGGATCATCGCCATACATTATTCCATCAAGATTCTTTAGAAACATATTTCGATTACGGATTCTACCCGAAGCACCTAATTTCCCAGCATTTTGTGCTGCGCGCGACACGCGTTTCACCGGGTTAGGGTGTGTTGAGGTCCATTCCGGGGTGCTGCGCGCGTTGCGTCCCGCTACTCGGGCATCAATAGCTGACTGTGCGGCCAGAGACTCCAGCATAGTTGACAATGCCATCGGATCATAACCGGCCGAAGCCAGATAGCGAATACCCAGATCATCGGCTTCATATTCCTGTTTACGTGAATATTTCAGGGTCAGCAGTTGACTGCCCGTTCCCGCAATTCTCTGTCCCAATCGGCCAAGAGTACTGTCCCCAAGAAGGACCTGTGCGCCAATCTGCCCCAAGATACCCAAAATACTGTTACGTTTGGCCGCCTTCTGTCTTTTTTGACCATGACGCGCAGCAACATGGCCAACTTCATGGCCCAAAACACCCGCCATTTCCGCTTCATCATTCATCAGGGCCATCAATTGGCGAGTCAGATAAACATAACCGCCCGGGATCGCGAAGGCGTTATTTACAGGTGAGTTCAGCAAAGTAACGGTAAAGTCGCTCTTCGCATCACCCAATCCCGATTGCACCGCGATATTCTGACCGATACGCACTACATAGCCTGTTTGCGGCCCGGTATAAGCACCGCCAAACTCCTGCACGAGTTGTGGATGTACTTCTGCGCCCTTTTTCTTGTCTTTGGCTGAAATACTCTGAACTGGACCGGCCCGCGATGACGGTTGTGATCCCGCTGATTCCACCCCTCCGGCTTCCGCACCCGATCCGGTGCATGCTGCAAGAGACAGAATCGCTGTCGTTGTCAGAAATTTCATCGATAATTTTGTCATGGCGCTCTCCAGTTAACCACAGTGTACAACAGGAGGTATTCCGGTGAAAGGGTGATAGCTGTAAAATGCCGTTTCAGAACGGTGAAATATCAATTAAACTGTCAAATGCAGGGCGGCCAGATACTCACAGCGTTCCAATTTTCAAAAATTTATCGCGGCGCATCTTTCGCAGTTCTTTCCGGTCCATATTCTTCAGTGTATCTACCTCTTCCGCAATTGCCTTACCTAACGCTGCGATACAAAGCGCCGGGTCCCGATGGGCTCCACCGACTGGTTCCTTTATTATTCGGTCAATTGCACCCAATTTCTTTAGACTTTGCGCGGTGATTTTCATCGCATCAGCAGCGACATCCGCTTTATCCCCGGTCCGCCATAGAATGGAAGCGCATCCTTCAGGAGAGATCACCGAATAAACGGCGTGTTCGAGCATCAACACCCGTTCAGCAGCGGCAAGCGCAACCGCGCCACCTGATCCACCTTCGCCAACGATAACCGCCACCATCGGTACGCCAAGTGACAAACATTTTTCGGTTGATCGGGCGATTGCCTCGGCCTGGCCTCGCTCTTCGGCAGAGACTCCGGGAAAAGCTCCCGATGTGTCAACCAGCGTTATGACGGGCAAAGAAAAACGGTCGGCAAGGTCCATCAAGCGAATAGCTTTGCGGTAGCCTTCGGGCTTTCCCATCCCGAAATTATGCTTCAACCGGCTTTCGGTATCATTGCCTTTTTCATGACCAATAACAATCAGCCGCTGTTCACCCTGTTTTGCAAATCCGCCCAATATTGCCTGATCATCGCCAAAATTTCGATCTCCGCCAAGCGGAATAAACTCTTCAAACAAACCGGCAATAAAGTCACTGAAATGTGGTCTCTCCGGATGACGGGCGACCTGCGTTTTTTGCCACGGTGTTAATTTTGCATATGTGTCGCGCAACATCCGTGCAGACTTGGTTTGCAATTTTGCAATTTCAGATTCAATATCGAGAGAACCTTCGTCTGCGGTCTCTCTCAGTTCAATTATGCGCGATTCCAGGGCGGCAATAGGTTTTTCAAAATCAAGAAAAGATGTCATATAATGCGGTTAGAACTGATCAACAAAAACGTCAACGAACCAAATGCCGGGAAGCAAGCGGGTGACGACTATTCACCAGTTCAACTAGCCGGGCGCTATCGACATGCGTGTAAATCTGCGTTGTGCTTATATCGCTATGCCCCAATAATGTTTGCAATGCTCGCAAATCTGCTCCCCCTTCGAGCAAATGGGTTGCAAAAGCGTGGCGCAATACATGTGGGCTGACTTTGGCGGGATTGATGCCCGCCTGGGCCGTGATTTCCTTGATGATCTGAAACAGGCGAATACGGCTGATATGCCCTGATCGCGATGGAAAAAGAAATTTTTCTTCCAGATTCACATGGGCAGTCCAACGCGCCACTGCCTGCCGCGCACGATCAGAGATTGGAACGAGCCGTTCCTTACCGCCTTTTCCGCTGATGATTAAAAACGGGCGATCTGAAACCACAGACTTACGGGGAAGAGAGACAAGTTCCGTTGCGCGCAAACCAGAGCCGTAAAGCAGCTCCAGCAATGCTGCCAGGCGAATATCTTTGGGCTTTGGCGTATCACCTAAAAGACGCTCTTCCACGGTTTCAAAAAGACTCTCAATTTCTCTGTGCGAAAGAATTTTGGGTAAAGAACGCTGAGCTGCTGGACGCGGCAGTGCATCAGATGGGTCATCATCACGAAATCCTTCTTCGTTCAGAAAACCGAAGAACCTCCGTAATGTTGATGATTTTCTGGAAACACTACTATTGGTCATCGCGCTCCACTTTTCCGACAAATATCGCAGCGTCGCTCTGTCCGCGACAGACAACCCTCCATTGGAGAGTTTGGAAGCTTGTTTCAGATCGGAGCGATATGCCGCTATTGTATTAGCGGAAGCACCACTTTCAGCGGCCATCATTTCCAAAAACCTGTCTATATAGTCTGCGTCACCGGGCATATTTGAACAGCATAGCGACAACAGACGGTTTTGAAAGTTAAAGCTAAGCCCGCGTCAATGCCTCCGCTGCGATCATTCGGGCTTCCGCTTCCAGTCCAACCTGCTTTAATGAACGGGTAATATAAAATAGATGAAGCGGCGACATGGTTGTCCAGTCCCTGCCCTGCATTCCAACCGCTGCCAGCAAGGCCACCGTCCCGCTTTGACCGCGCCTTGCAGCGGAACTGATCGCGCGCGTCCATTTACTGGTAGCGCCGAGTTCAATATCTAGATCGCTGGAAAAATCCTTCATTACTTCTGCATCCAACCTGCCCAACCCGGATAATGCAGCTAAAAGGAACTGGCTCTTGAGCTGGTTTTCACTCTCATCATTGTCAGCAAATTCATCAAGTGCGCGATAGTCCGGCGACACTGATGGTTTGGGAGAACCAACGGCCAGCAATCCCCAACCCAGGCTCCCCTGGGGTACAGTCTTTGCCCAACGCACCGCGCTAAGATCAAGTCCGGCAGTCATCATTGATACAATCAAATCTGAGCTATCTTCTGCAAGTGTTTTTGAAACGGGTATTTTTGCTGCCGCTCGTGCGGTGAGAATTTTTGCGGAATAAGTTGTCAGCGAGCTTTCAGAACGCCCCCAAAGAGATCGCATCGCAGAAATTCTGCCGGACGCGGTTCCATCACGATAGGCCTGGCGCAATGTTGATGCTCTTGCTTTTAGATCATCGCTCGCGGCGGGATCATCACGGGTTGCCGAATAAAGATCAACCATGGCGTTGTTAGACAATACACCAATGGCAGCAGCAACATCGGCCGCCTTCATCCGCGAATCTTTCGAAAGCATCGGGGCGCGAACACGCCACCCCTGAACATGCCGTCCGGCCTGCTCATATAGCCGATCAGGCGGCTCAACGCCGGTTGCGGTACCCAGCCCATAGCGCCAATTATTGAAATATTGAATATCGTCCCATTTAATAGTCACTGCCCGGCGGCCTTTATAACCGGCACCAATAGTTTTTTCCGCCAGCAGATAGTCGATACCGGTTGCCGTTTTCTTGCGTCGAACCTGCCTCAACAGGGAGGTCGCACGGCTTTGCTCTCCCGAAAGCGATGCACAAATTGGCTGGAACAAGGCCCACGTCGGTTCATCGCTGACTCTTGCACCACCGGGAACAAAGGGGCAAATTCCAGCCGGGTCGGAAGCCGCAAGATGCGCCTGCATCGCGACTTCATAGAGGCGCGGTGTATAGTTCCCGCCATCCACTTTCAGGACCAGCGCGCGCGCTGCATCAGCTTCACCCATCAACAACAAACGCCAAGCGCGTTCCGCTATCCAATTGGCAGGATTAACATTGTCTGGACTGTCAACCTGGCTCAGCAAGGTCCGGCGCAACAATATCGAACCCCAGCGCGATATGATCGGACCATTGAGGTTTTTGATCAATATAGTGAGATATTCGCCGCCTTCCCCGCCAAAAGCATCCGCAGGAAGTCCACCGCCATCCTGTGTCAGAACACCAATTTGATCGAGAGACCGTCTTTGCCCGACAGGTAGATAGTACCGCGGCCGCAAAGCGTCATCAAGCTCGCCCAAATCGCTATCTGGATCTATGTCCAGAAGGGATGATGAGGGTGGTCGAAGTGCCACATCCGGAACCGCCCCCGAATCGCGAACCACCGAAGAAGAACTGCTGGAGGAAGCTGACGGTTGGCTTGAGACAGGCGCGAGCGGCGGCGTGGCGGCGACCGATGGTGCAGGAGTCGGCGCTGGTGCGGGCGCAGGAGTCGGCGCTGGTGCGGGATCACCAAATCCCGGTGGCAATAGCGATTGCGGGGAATCCTGACCCATGACGGGCAATGCAACCGCAACGGCGGCCAATGCCGCCGTTGCCAGGGAAATCTGTTTTATACGTAAACCCATATCCTAGCTCAACTCTGTGCCAACGCCGGTTTTTCAACGGGTTTTGGCTGCTGTTCGACATCCACCGAAGCAAGAAAAAACATTGCCGCTATGACAATCGCCAGAAATATGATTAGCAAGACCAGATTGCGCGACATCGATATTTTGATCTTTCTCTTAACCAAATAACATTTTCAAAACACATAGAGTTGCTCCCTATGCCATCCTATGTATAGCCTTTGCCCCAATGGACAAAAACATGAAAGACCCTTTTAATCAAACAGGCCCGGAATATGGTCTGCGCGTCGACAAACCTCTGGTTTTGATCGGTTTAATGGGCGTGGGAAAAACAACTGTCGGTCGAAGACTGGCCAAAAAACTTGATTTGAAGTTCGTTGATGCAGATGAAGAAATTGAAAAAGCGGCGGGATTGAGTGTTCAGGAGATATTTGACCGTTTCGGGGAAGATTATTTCCGTGATGGTGAAAGACGGGTGATTGCACGCTTGATGGAAGAAGAGCGGCAAGTCATTGCAACCGGCGGCGGCGCCTTTATGAACAAAGAAACCCGCGCCCTCATAATGTCAAAATCAACGGCCATCTGGCTTGATGCTGATATAGAGATTCTGGTCGATCGAGTATCGCGGCGCGACACAAGGCCGTTGCTCAAAAACGGCAATCCAGCCGAAATTTTGAAAGCATTGGCCGAAAAACGAAATCCCGTTTATGCAAAAGCCCATATCCACGTTATCGGAAATGATTCACCGCACGATCTAACAGTGAACAACATCATGAAGTCGTTGAACCCATGACCAGAATTGCCGTTGATCTCGCCAATCGCAGCTATGAAATCCTGGTGGAACCAGGCGCTTTGGAAAATGCTGTCGCTCATTTGCGGCCATTTGCAAATAACCAGCGCCTTTTCATCATAACCGACGACAATGTTGCCGCAATGCATCTTGATAAGCTCGTTAGCCAACTTGGAAATTCGGGAATAACTATATATAGCTACACTCTGACGGCAGGCGAAAAATCTAAAAGCTGGCGTTCACTGGAGGAATTGACCGGTTGGTTGCTTGAGCATGGCATTGAGCGCTCCGATAGTTTGGTCGCATTGGGCGGCGGGGTCGTTGGCGACCTTACCGGCTTTGCTGCCGCAATCATAAAGCGGGGTTGCAATTTCGTCCAAATTCCGACCAGCTTGTTGGCACAAGTGGACAGCAGCGTTGGCGGCAAGACAGCGATCAACAGCCAAGCGGGGAAAAACCTGGTTGGCAGTTTTAACCAGCCATCTTTTGTACTCATCGATCCTTTGGTTTTGAACACATTGCCAGATCGTGAATTGCGCGCTGGTTATGCCGAAGTGGTCAAATATGGGCTGATTAACAACGCGCCTTTTTTTATATGGTGTGAGAAAAATGGAAAGCGGTTGCTCAATCGCGATCCCGACGCACTAAGTCACGCAATCATCCAAAGTGTCACCGCAAAATCCGGAATAGTTGCTGAAGATGAAAAAGAGAGTAAAGGTCGTCGCGCTCTGTTAAATCTCGGTCATACTTTTGGTCATGCCCTGGAAGCTGAAACCGGATATTCGGAAAAACTGGTACACGGAGAGGCTGTTGCTGCGGGCATGGCTCTGGCATTTCGATATTCGGTAAGGCGTGGTCATTGCAATCAAGGCGATGCACAGCGCGTGGAGGACCATTTGAAGTTGGCGGGACTGCCTTTTAGTCTTTCCAGCGCATCTGTTCATGCAACCGGAGAACGGCTGGTCGAACACATGATGCACGACAAGAAGATGGCTTCCGGCACCCTGCCCTTTCTGCTCGTCAATGGCATCGGGAAGACATTTTTGGCAAATGACGTAGATCTGAATGATGTTGCCGCATTCCTCGATCAATCTGACTAACGTTTAGGACGATTCCAGGCCTTCGTTGCCAAAACCATTTCGTGTCCCGGCAAGCAAATCACCATCCCCCTTCATCTGTGCTTCCAGCCGTTCACAGTCACGGTCACGAAATTCGCGATCCGCTTCATCAATCAGATCACTGTCTACATCAATAGAATACATTGTCTGGCGCGCCAGATATATCGCCGATTCAAACAACTCACGCTTCATGGCAACAATGCCTGCGATCAAATATCCAAGCACCGCGCCAATGCCGAACTTGCGGAAAATTAGAACCAATATGAGCGCGGCGCCAAGCATTATAAAACCACCAGTGAGTAAATCTCCCAAATGGGTTTCAGCCGTATCCATGTTTCAGGCGGCCTTTCGCTTAGCCAAAGCTTTGTCAAAGGCGACAATCAACGTTTCAAATGGTAACAAGATGGCGGCATGGCGGCCTTTGTGGTCTTTCGCTACATCTAGCATATTGATATTTTTCCAGTCCCCGGAACTCGCACCATTTCCAGCCAGATAGCCGGCCAGATGCCGCCGGGCTTCTGACACTTCACTAGCTTTCTTACCGATCGCTTCCGCGCCCAGGATTGCCGCAGAAGCCTGACCCAAAGCACATGCATTGATCTCAATACCCAGTTGTTTAAGGCGGCCATCCTTTGAAATAATAACGTCGATGACCGCTCTGCTGCCGCAGGTTCGTGAGCGTAGCTCCGCGCTTGCATCCGGATTGGTCAGTCTTTCCTGGTGCGGAATGGACACCGCCAATCTCAAGATTTCGCGGGAATAAAGCCCTTCACTCATCGGTATCATCCGCTATTTTGCGGCGTTCATCAACAAATTGTGTCATAGCATTACCACTGGCGTTGAGGAGCGGATAAGTCCGCGACTCAGTCAGCCAGAGTGGCCGCGCAGCAGCAGCGCCATAGACCCCGTCATAAACCAATATAACCAAAAGATAGGCAAGCGTCGCCCCAATAAGCCCCTTGATCATTCCAAAACCAAAGCCGAGAACCCGGTCAACAGGACCCAATAAGGATTTGCGTGATTTGCTGCCGACAGATTTTGCAATCCAGCGTCCCAGCGCATAGGTCACAATGACAATTGCAGCAAAAGCAAGAACAGAAGCACCGCCTTCGCTGCCAATTGGCGAAATCAGGAAATCGGTAACTGGCGCGTGCAGGAACCGAACGCCAATAATGATGATTATCCAGACAATCAGTGACAATATTTCCTGAACAAACCCACGCAAAAAGCCAAAAATAGCTCCGCCGCCCATTAAGATCAGAACAAAAATATCCAAAGCTGTCATGCAGCCCTAGCTAATCGCGGCCAAGCATATGGTCAACGAGATTGGACAGTTTGGCAAATTGCAATTGCTCTAAGTTTCGGCCGCCTTTTTCTCCAGAAGCCGGTATCAACGCCCGATCAAAACCCAGTTTTGATGCTTCTTTGAGACGTAATGGCGTATTGGAAACGGGCCGTATTTCACCAGACAGCGCAATTTCTCCAAAGATCACAGCATCGCTGGGCATAGGGCGCTCGGCATGCGCGGAAATCAAGGCGGCGGCCACCGCCAAATCAGCGGCCGGGTCGGTCAGGCGATAACCGCCAGCGACATTCAAATAAACTTCTGCGCCCGAAAAACTAAGGCCGCACCGCGCTTCCAGAACTGCCAAAATCATCGCAAGCCGCGAACTGTCCCAGCCAACTACGGACCGCCGCGGCGTCGCTCCACTTGCCAGCCTAACCGTTAGCGCTTGAATTTCGACAAGTACCGGCCGTGTTCCTTCCAGCGCTGGAAACACGGTCGCTCCGGTGACTTCTTCACTGCGGTCTGTGAGAAACAGAGCCGAAGGGTTTTGCACTTCGTTAAGCCCCGCCTCCTCCATCGCAAATACGCCAATTTCATCTGTTCCGCCAAAGCGGTTTTTGATCGCGCGCAATATGCGATATTGATGGCTGCGCTCGCCTTCAAAGCTCATCACCGTGTCGACCATATGTTCCAGCACGCGCGGACCGGCGATATTGCCATCCTTTGTCACATGACCAACCAGCATCACCATTGTGCCATGCTGCTTCGCGAACTTTATCAGCTCCTGTGCAGAGGCACGTACCTGACTAACCGTTCCGGGCGCACCTTCGATCAAATCACTGTGCATGGTCTG
>UOEF01000054.1_pt1 | contig 16405 bp, 12 predicted proteins | sample 1989141 | NCBI WGS metagenome assembly UOEF01 (sample SAMEA4712195, study PRJEB27164) | hydrothermal vent metagenome | biome: marine basaltic hydrothermal vent biome; feature: marine hydrothermal vent; material: mineral | place: Pacific Ocean | collected 2011-06-14/2011-07-23 | depth 1719 m
GGTGCCATATCCTTTGATTAGGGGCGTCAATATTTCCGCCCGTGACTTTGCCCCTTCAATGCCAAGAGTGGCGCGATCGACCGCCGATGTCGCATAGTACAGCAACGCGCGCGCGGCCTGTGTCAGCGCTTTTGACCGCAAAAGCATTCTGCGAACGTCCGGATGCTCGATAATCGCAACCGCTGTTTTACTGCCGCTGCCCGCTCGCGCAGACTGGATACGTTCTGCCGCAAAACTCGCGGCTTGCTGCGTTGCGCGCTCGGCTATTTGTACGCCCTGAGAACCGACATTGATCCGTGCATTGTTCATCATTGTGAACATCGCTTTCATGCCGCCAAACTCTCCGCCAATCATTTCGCCAATGCACGCATCATTTTCGCCATAGGCCATCACACAGGTCGGCGATGCGTGAATACCGATCTTATGTTCGATGGAAACACATTTGACGTCATTGGTTTCGCCCGGATTGCCATCGGTATCGAGATGATATTTGGGCACGATGAACAGCGAAATTCCGCGTGTTCCTTCCGGCGCATTCGGGGTTCTCGCCAGTACCAGATGGACAATATTGTCGGTCAACTCATGCTCGCCAAAGGTAATGAATATCTTCTGGCCTTTAATCTTATATTTCCCGCTATGAGGCCCGCTTTCAATCGGTTCGGCGGTGGATCGCAGCGCTCCGACATCGGACCCTGCCTGCGGCTCGGTGAGATTCATGGTGCCGGTCCACGCGCCGGAGATCAGATTGGGCAGATATTGTGCCTTTTGCTTGTCGCTGCCATGTGCATGAATAGCTTCAATCGCCCCAAAACTAAGCATCGGGCAGAGCGTGAAGGCGAAATTTGCGGCCCCGCAAGTCTCAAGGATCAGCGCCGACAGGGAGTAAGGCAGGCCCTGACCGCCAAAATCCTCTGCCCCGTCAATTGAAGCCCAGCCGCCTTCGACAAATTTCTGATATGCTTCTTTATAGCCGGCTGGCAAGGTTACTTCACCATCGTTCCATTGGGCACCAACCGTATCACCGATCCGGTTGAGCGGCGCGAATTCGCCGACTGCAAATTGGCCAATGCCCTCGACAATCGCTTCCACCATATCTTCGCTTGCTCCGGCAAACCGGTCGTGTTCAGCCAATTCTCCGATTTTGGCGATATGTTTGAGGACGAAATTCTGTTCCTGGCTGGGCGCTGTGAAGCTCATATAAATTTATCCGCTATTGTTTGATCTCTGTGGGGGCTATAGCGCCCAATCATGTCTCGCTCAAATGATGAAATTGACGGTGATGAGCAACGTTCCGGAAGCGAAGCAATTGCTCGTGCGGCCGACTTGCTAATAGCAGGAAAGCTTGTCGCAACACCCACAGAAACGGTTTATGGACTAGCGGCTGACGCGGCCAATGCACCGGCGGTTGCAGAGATTTACCGGACCAAAGGACGCCCGGATTTTAATCCACTGATCGTACATGTGCTTGATTTGACTGTAGCAAAATATCTTGGACAATTTAACGTTCATGCAGAAAAACTGGCGGATGCTTTCTGGCCTGGTCCACTGACGCTGGTGGTACCTAAAGCGCCGGGTTGCCCGGTCGTGCCAGCGGTGACGGCTGGCCTTGAGACCATTGCGCTCAGAAGCCCGGCTCATCCCGTGATGCGAAGGCTGCTGAAGGAAACCGGCCTGTTTCTGGCCGCACCATCGGCCAATAAAAGCGGCGGGATTAGTCCTACAACGGCGCGGCATGTCGAAACAAGCCTGGGAGAAAAAATTCCGTTTATATTGGATGGCGGCCCATCTCAAAATGGTCTGGAATCCACCATTGTCGAAATTGATAGTGAACAGTGTAAAATATTGCGCCCCGGTTCGATCACCGCCGATATGTTAAAAAAAATTATAAACATCCCGGTTGATGTCTTGGCTGCTGGAGATAAAATCACCGCACCGGGGCAATTGTCGAGCCATTACGCGCCGACTAAACAGGTGCGATTGAACGTCGTGAAACCCAGAGATGAAGAATATCATATCGGATTTGGAAATATTGAAGGAAACGCAAACCTTTCCCCGGCGGCTGATCTTGCCGAAGCTGCGAGTAATTTATTCCGGTTTCTGCATTTGGCCGACGCCAGCGACATGGCAGCAATAGCGGTTGCGCCAATACCATCGATAGGCATTGGTCTTGCGATAAACGACCGTTTGCAACGCGCCGCAATGCGAAGATGACACTAATTTACGTCCCAAAATTTGGGTGAGCGGGGCTTTTCTGGTATTTCACCTTTATGCCGCCGGTTATCGGCTGCGCTAATCCAAAGGGGAGGATACAGATTATGTCCGCAATGCAAAAGGCTTTGGCCGAATTTCTTGGAACATTCTGGCTGGTGTTTGGAGGTTGTGGGAGCGCCGTTATTGCTGCGACATTTCCTGAAGTGGGCATCGGGTTGCTTGGTGTATCACTCGCGTTCGGCCTCACCGTCGTGACAATGGCATACGCGATTGGTCATATCAGCGGTTGTCATCTCAATCCGGCGGTAACCATTGGCTTGTGGGCCGGTGGACGCTTTCCGGCCAATGAGATACCGGTCTATATCATCGCGCAGGTCGTTGGGGCAGTGGCGGCGGCGGCGGTATTATATCTGATTGCCAGCGGGAACGCGGGTTACGATATTGCTCAAAATGGCCTTGCGGCGAATGGAGTAGGAGAGAAATCACCGGGCGGCTATGCGATGGGCGCGGGGATTGCCATAGAAATATTGCTGACCTTTTTCTTTCTCATCATCATATTGGGGGCAACAGATGGTCGCGCGCCTGCCGGTTTTGCGCCCTTGGCCATTGGGCTGGGATTAACATTGATCCATTTGATCAGCATTCCGGTTACCAATACGTCGGTTAATCCTGCACGAAGTACCGGCCCGGCACTGATTGAAGGCGGCATGGCATTGTCGCAACTTTGGATATTCTGGGTAGCGCCTGTTGTTGGCGCCATATTGGCCGGAATTGTCTATAAGTTAATGGGGCAGGAAGGCAAAGATGTCGTTGGAACAGAGGGTTAGGGTTTTTATTTTCTGATTTTTACATGAACGAACAAAGGGCCGGTTACGAGATCTGCTGCTTTTTCGTTGCAAAATGCAATTTTCTGTTGGTCAGGGTCACTTCGCCACTTAAGAGGGTTTTGAGGCAAAAGGGGTCAAGTTTCACTGGCTATGCATTTAAGCAAGTATAATACTCTCGTTCTAGTTGGAACTCTGGTTGTCGCTGCTTGCGGGCAGACAGAGGCGGAGGAACAGCCCGAAGTCCGCGATCCAGTCCCGGCAGCTACTATTGTCGTCCAGCCTGCCAGCCAGAATGAAATAATCACAACCGCCGGTACGGTCAGGTTGCGGCGCGAAACCGAGCTTGGCTTTACTTCACCGGGCAAGGTGGCGGCGGTTCGCTATGACGAAGGTGACCAGGTGCGTCGCGGGGCCGTTTTGGCGGCGCTTGACACCAGTAATGTCTCAGCTGATCTGAACACTGCAAAAGCGGAACGGGACCGGGCAGAAGCCGAATATGCGCGAATGCAGAAACTATTCGCAGACGGCTGGGTAACAAAAGCGCGACTGGAACAAGCCGAAGCATCTTCGCGAGCTGCCATCGCCCGGGTAGAATCCGCCGGATTTGCTAACCGCACAGCGAATATCATCGCGCCAAGCAGCGGTATAATTTTGCGACGAAATATTGATGCCGGTCAGATTGTTTCGGCCGGTATGACCGCGCTGGTACTTGGTGAAACCAGCAAAGGTTTTGTGCTTCGGGTACCATTGGCTGATCGGGACGCCTCTCGGATTCGGGTGGGCATGCCGGCGAGCGTGACGATTGCGGCATTGGGGGAAGACCCGATCCAGGCAGTTGTGAGCGAAAAGGATGGTCGCGCCGATGAGCGTACCGGCACATTTGAAGTCAGTTTCCTGCTTCCTTCGAACGGTCGGCTGCGCTCTGGTCAACTGGGTATTGTAAATATCGAAGTCTCTCGCGAAAATGACGGTTCGATTGCTGTTCCTGCGACCGCCATATTTGGCGTTCGATCCGGCGAGGGACTGGTATTTGTGGTGGATGAGAATAACCGCGTCAAACAACGCAGTGTCATCATCGGTGAGCTAACGGACGATAGTCTGGAAATCTCTTCCGGCCTGATCGAAGGTGATGTGGTGGTGACCCGCGGCGTTGAAAAGCTGCAAAATGGTGATGAGATCAAACCGATCCGAACAACCAAATGATAAAAACGGGCATCAAATTCTGATATGCTAGCCAATTTCGTCATATCGCGTTGGCAATTGACCCTGATTCTTTTTTTGTTGCTGGTTGTGCTGGGTATTTTTGCGTTGTTCAACATCCCGCGCGCGGTTGACCCCCATTTTCCCATTCCGGTGATAAATATCATTGCCATCCAGCCTGGTGCCGATGCACAGGATATGGAAGAAACCGTTGCAAAACCGATTGAGGAAGTGGTGCAAGGGCTGGATGATGTCGTCGAGGTGGAATCGAAAAGCACCGACGGCGGGACTTTCATCCAGGTAGAGTTTGCCAATTGGTCGGGTGATGTTGACGGCTATTTCGACGATGTAGTGCGCGAAGTTTCTGCCATTAGAGATACATTGCCTCAAAATCTTCAGCGGCTGGAATATAGAAAATATCGGACTACCGAAGCGGCGATCGTGCAGCTGGCCCTTGTGAGTGAAGAGGCGTCGTGGCGACGGATGGAAAAATACGCCGATGATCTGGCCGATAGCCTCACCCGGTTTAACGGGGTTCGAGACACGGAAATACACGGGCTACCACAGCCTGAAGTCAGCGTTGAAATTGACCCGGCGCGACTGTCGGAGCTTAGAGTTCCCCCCAGCGTGGTTGCCGATGCCTTACGGCAAGGTGGTATCGAGTTGCCCGGCGGGGCTGTGCAAAGCGGTGGGCGGCGGCTTAATGTGAAAGCGGGCGGCGCTTACCGCGATCTTGATACCATCAAAGCTCTACCGCTTCGGGCCTCCGGCGGGACTTTGCTCACAATTGATGATGTGGCGGACGTCAAATGGGGAGCGGCGGAACAAATTTACAGAACACGGCACAATGGCAAACGGGCGGTTTTTGTGACTGCCACGCAAAAGGATGGCGTTGATGTCACACGCTTAAAGGCTCAATTGAATGTCGAGCTCGAACGGCAGAAGAAAATCCTGCCACCTGATATCGCACTGGTCGAACAATTTGATCAGAGCAAGGACGTGGAGCGCAGGCTAAGTGAACTCACCAGAGATTTCACAATAGCGATTGGGCTGGTTATCATCACCTTGCTTCCCCTGGGGACGCGCGCGTCGTTCATTGTCATGATTTCCATCCCGCTGTCACTGGCATCCGGCATGTTGGCACTTTATGTGCTTGGCTATAATCTAAGCCAGCTGTCAATCGCCGGGTTCATCGTTTCTCTTGGCCTGCTGGTAGATGACAGCATCGTGGTAACGGAGAATATTGCCCGTCATTTGCGTATGGGGAAAAGCCGAACGCAAGCAGCTATTGATGCCAGCCAGGAAATACGCGCGGCGGTTATTGGCTCCACCTTTGTGCTGGTATTTGCCTTTGCGCCACTGCTGTTCATGCCGGGCGGAGCCGGTTCCTATACACGCTCATTTTTCCTGTCGATCATGCTCACGGTTCTCGCTTCGCTGATCATTTCTCTTTCCCTTATTCCCTTTCTCGCAAGCCGAATATTAAGACGGGATGAGAACCCGGAAGGCAATGCGGTGCTGCGCTGGTTGAACGATAAAATTCAGCGATTATACCGGCCGATATTGCATAGATCGCTTGGTGCGCCCTGGAAGACATTCATATTCGCAATGGTGCTTTGCTTCTCTGCATTCGCATTGGTGCCGTCGATGGGCTTTTCGCTATTCCCCTATTCTGATGCTCCCTATTTCCGGGTATCCATTGAAACCGAACAGGGCAGCAGCCTCGATCAAACCGACATAGCGGTTAAAGAAGTGGCTAAAATCCTGGAAGCAGAACCAGATATAAAGGTCCGCGCAGAGAATATTGGCAGCGGTAACCCACAGGTATTCTATAATGTCGCCCCCGGAGCAGAGCGAACAAACTATGGCGAGATACTGGCGGTGCTCGATGAATGGGAAGCAGGCAAAGGCGCGGACCTAATTCAGCGGCTAAGGGCAAAGTTTGACAATGTGGCGGGCGCGCGTGTGAAGCTGGCTCCATTTTCCAATGGTGCGCCGGTGGAAGCGCCCATCGTCATTCGGGTTGCAGGACCGGATTTGAAACTTCTGAAAGACCTTGCTGGCCAGGTTGAGCGGGCGATGCGGGATACACCCGGAGCACGAGATATAAATAATCCCATCGGAACCGATAAAATCGACCTTGATATTGGTTTGGACGAAAATAAAGTCGCGCTTCTTGATATTCCGCCCGGCGAACCCCGCCGCGCATTGCGGCTGGCGATTAGCGGTGAACGCGCGGCTACTTTTCGTGATGGCGAAGGGGATAATTACCCGGTTACCGTGCGATTGCCGCTCAATGAAACACAGCCGGTATCGGCGTTGGATGACGTGTACCTGGCAACCCGAAACGGTGACCCGGTGCCATTGTCGCAAGTGAGCAACCCGCGTTTGACCGATGTTCCACCGGAGATTCAGCGTTATCAGCTGGAGCGATCGGTTTCCATCACCGCGCAAGTTGAATATGGAACGGTACCGGCAACCATAACCGACGGGGTCTTGGGCAGAGTCAGAAAAATTCAGTTTCCGGAAGGATATAGTTTTTCAATCGGCGGTGAGAGCGAAGCAATCGCCGATACATTTGGTGATTTTGGTCCAATTATCGCAACCGCATTACTATTGATTTTTGCAATATTGGTCGCCGAGTTTCGGCGGTTTCGAGAGACTATTGTGGTCGCGGGCGTCATCCCGCTTGGCACTTTTGGCGGGTTGATCGCGCTCTTTATTACCGGCAATAGTCTGGGCTTCATGTCGATTATCGGATTTATTGCGCTGATCGGGATAGAGATTAAGAATTCCATTCTGCTGGTTGATTTCACCACCCAGTTGCGCGCGCGCGGCATGGGGTTGCGAGAAGCCATTGAACAGGCCGGAGAAGTGCGCTTCCTGCCTGTCCTGTTGACGTCCGTCACTGCAATTGGCGGGCTGTTGCCATTAGCGATTCTTGGCGGCGCGCTTTATGCACCGGTTGCAATTATCATCATCGGCGGTTTGATCAGTTCGACCTTGCTTTCGCGGATTGTAACCCCAGTTATGTATTGGCTGGTTGCCCGCCGGGATGAAGAACGGCGGGTGGAGCGGGAAAAAAATGGTGGTAATGGACTCTCTAACGAACCCGCTCCAGCCTAAAAGGAGTTTGTGACAATGCAGGAAGCCATTTTTGCGGGCGGCTGTTTTTGGTGCACCGAGGCGGTGTTCAACGATATTACGGGCGTTGAGTCGGTGGAGAGCGGTTATATTGGCGGTGAAAACCCGGATCCGACGTATAAGGAAGTCTGTTCGGGTAAGACCGGTCATGCCGAAGCAATCAGGATTGGATTTGACGAGAAGCAGATAAGCTATGCGGATTTGCTCGATATATTTTTTGCAACCCACGATCCCACTCAGCTAAACCGTCAGGGGAATGATATCGGGACACAATATCGTTCCGCCATATTCCCGCTCGATGACAATCAACGTAACGAGGCGAAGGCGGGGATAAAGCGCGCCGCCGCTGACCATAATGACCCCGTGGTGACAACCATTGAGGCCCCGGCCATCTGGTATGCCGCTGAGGATTATCATCAGCAATATTGGGCGGACGAGGGGCGCAGCAACCCCTATTGTGTTGCTACCATCCCGCCAAAGTTGCAAAAGCTGCGGACCAGTTTCGCCGGTAAATTAAAGGATTGAGCCTAGCCTATGAAACCGATAAAAAAAGCCGTTTTCCCGGTAGCGGGCATGGGTACCCGTTTCCTTCCCGCGACCAAGGTCGTGCCCAAAGAATTATTCCCCGTGGTCGATCGCCCGCTGCTGCAATATGCGGTGGACGAAGCGCTGGAAGCCGGGATTGAACAGATGATATTTGTCACCGGTCGCGGAAAGGACCTGATCGAAAGCCATTTTGATCTGGCTTATGAGCTGGAACATACGATGGAATCGCGCGGTAAGGACAAGTCAGCTTTGCGGGGAACCCGCCTGAAACCAGGTGATGCTGTATTTGTCCGGCAACAGGAACCGCTGGGACTGGGTCATGCCATCTGGTGCGCGCGCGATATTGTGGGGGACGAACCGTTTGCCATTTTCCTGCCCGATGAATTCATGGTTGGATCGCCCGGATGCATGAAACAAATGGTTGGGGCGTATAATAAAATGGGCGGCAATATTGTCTGCGCGCTGGAAATCCCGATGGAAGATACGCCGTCTTATGGGGTGATTGATCCGGGAAAACGCGATGGCCGTGTAACCGAAGTCAATGGCCTGGTTGAAAAACCGGCCGCCGGCACCGCGCCTTCGAACCTGATCCTGCCGGGCCGGTATATATTGCAACCAGAGGTCATGCGAATACTGGAGACACAGGAAGCGGGCGCGGGCGGTGAAATTCAGCTGACCGATGCGATGGCCCAAATGATCGGCAAGCAACCCTTTCATGGCCTCACCTTCGATGGAAAGCGTTATGATTGCGGGTCAAAGGCGGGCTATGTTGAGGCGAATCTCGCACTGGCACTCGCGCATCCCGAAATCGGGGCAGATATTCGCGAAGTGGTTCAAAATCTGCTCGCTGACACGTAGCTTGGTCAAACGTTCAGCAGGCCTTCATTATAGGCGGTTCAAACAATTTTCAGGATCAGAACCCGAAGGAGGGTGACATGCACAGATTGTTGATAGTGTCCGGCACCATGCTACCCATGTTGCTGAGCGGCTGCGTCGCTGGAAAAATCATAACCGCCCCTGTGCGGGCGGCTGGTACGGTGGTCGAGACCGCTGTTGATGCGACCACCCAGACCCGGTCCGAAAAGGAAGAGGATATCGGACGCCGGGTGCTCGCCGAACGCAAAAAGGAACGGAAAGCCTGCCTCGATGCGGCTGAAAACAAACAGGAGCGGCGCGATTGCAAGGAGCGCTATAGTGACGATTATTGAGGTTCAGGCCTGGCCAATAATGGTGGTGGACGTTTACCGTCAATCGCGTCGATCATCTTCATCTTGGCGATTTCTTCCTCGAATAATTTTACCCGCTTTTTCCAGCGGTAATGGGTGGATGCAGAGAATATTCCCTTGCCATGTTCACTGCCAAACCGTGTCCAGAAAGAGATGGCGGCAGATGGATCATATCCAGCGTTGGTCATCAACCATATTGAAAGCCGGTCCGCCTCAATTTCGGTCGCCTTGATCCTTTTCGCGCTTTTACCAAATTGGCCAAAAAATCCGCGATTGACCTTTTGGGCGTTCAGTCTTTGGCGGTGGCCGAGCAGATTGTGGGAGAGTTCATGGGCAGCGATAGCGGCCAGTTCATCGTCACTAATCACATATTCCGCCAGCGTGGAGGTTATGCTCACCATCCTGCCGTTGGCTGAGGCATGGCGATCTCTGCTGACGCGGATCTGGAAACGGCTGGGACAGACAGGTTGCGATTCGACCCGCACCAGCCGTTGCCGGCCGCCTCTTCGGATATTGAGCATAACCGCGCTTTGTTCCAGGGCGGTTTCCAGCATGTCATTCACCGCTGCCATCCGGCGATATAGCGGTTGTTCCTCGCCCAGAATTCTATCATTCGGCAGGATTTTCTCGATAGCTGTACCGTTTATCGCAACAATGTCATCCCCGGCGCGCAGTCCCGCAGCAGCGGCCGGGCTATCTGGCGCAACGGCACTGATTGCGATTGGACCTTCAAAATTCAGGGCAAATTTTACAGCTGCCTGATCGTGATATTGGTTCACATCATGAAACAGCAATCCAGCCCGGGCGGTTTTATTCTTGCAATAGGATGCGTTGGCCGAGCCGAGCCGCCATCCGACCGTGTTCACCCGCTGATCGAGGTGCTGCAAAGCTTTAAGCCCCAAAATGATTTCGGGTTTAACCACCTGCTTTTCCAACACTTGCGCTGACGCAGGCAAGGCCAACCCCAGAAGAATGCAAAAAACTGTAATTGAGAATATTGGTTTCATCATTGCGGTTTAGTCAGGCAAGCCTTTCGCGTCATTGAACGGGATGTGCGGACCGCTGTCGGCAAGGTTCCACCAGCTTAATATGATTGCAGCAGCAATAATGATCATGCCAGCGCCCTTTCCAAAAATGGATTGCGCGCTGTTGACCTTTCCCAGAGCGCGGGCGCGAGAGGCGATGGCCGCATAGAAGGTCAGCCCGGCGGTTTCGGCGAACAGGGTCAGGGCTGCCAATATCCCGAATTGCAACCACAAGTTTCCGGCAGGATCAATAAAGGGCGGGATGAACGCGGTGTAGAATAACAACGCCTTTGGATTGGACATATGTACCGCAAGGCCATTGGTGAAACCGCGACGGAAATCGGCGCTTCTGGCGGATTGGCCCGAAAGGTTTTTCTGACCCCCGCGGAGCATCATAATCCCCATCCACAGCAGATAGGCAACCCCAAACCAGCGCAATATAGCATAGGCGGCCGGGGAAGCCTGTATGAGCGCTATCAGGCCAAAGGCGGAGAGCGCATACCAGATGAAATTGCCGATATTGATACCGGCAATTGGGCCCAGCGCTCCGCGCATACCGCCAGCGGGTCCAGCGGGCAGGGCGTGGCTTACCGTCACCATGGTTGCCGGGCCCGGCGTGAAGCAAAACATCAGATCGGCGGCTAGAAAAAGCAGGATGGTCTCAATTGGCATAGGCCCTGTTTAGCAAGGCCGATGAAAAGGCGGTAGTAATTTGAGCCTCGAAGAAGAGCCAAAAGAAAACCCCGCCGGTATTCGTAACCGGCGGGGTTTTCAGTATATCATTTCAAGCTAAAATCAGGTGTAGCTGACTTTTACACTGGTTTTTGCCTTACGACGCATCGCACCGCCAATAGCGCCAAAGCCAAAGATCAGCATTGCCCAAGTTGTTGGCTCTGGGATAGCGCCCATCGCTGTTCCAAAGGAAAGCGCATCAAAGCCGACTTCCGGTCCGCCAGACATATCAAATGTCAGCGAAGTGAAGGCTGTTGGTGCGATGAAACCAAAAAAGGTTGGCGTATTCGCAGAGCCGATAGCAAATGTACCGCCCGCACCACCAGAATAGGTCATTGTTCCTGCTGCTGCGGCTGCGACATCAAAACCAAATGCATTGATTGGTGCATCAAATACGAAGGTGGCGAGGCTGCTACCATTGTCATCATACCAGATCGAATGCGATCCATCACTGGTCGCGCCGGTGAAAAATGCGTTGATCGCGGTGTGGGTAATGAAGTTCGTTCCAGCCGACTCCGTTACGGTGAATCCCAGATAGTTGACTGTCGCCCCTGATTGCGCGGCTTCGAAACTTTCGAAAGCCAGTCCGCCGCCAGTCGCCACATCAAACGATGCCCTATCGGTAAAAACAACATGGGCTGCGTTGGCAGGAACGGCGGCAAATACCGCAACAGCCGTGGAAGCCAGTAATAATTTTTTCATGATAAATTCCCTTACAAGATCGGACCCTACACTATCAATAAAGCCGCGATAATCGTGACTCGGTGAGAGCCACCTACGCCTCCGCGACTCTCTTAATTGCTTATTTACCAGTTTTTGGAGAATTTTCAAGCCTGTCGTATCCGTCGGATTGGATGTCCCAAACCGGGACTGATGCAGCACCAGTTACAAAAAACCCGCCGGATTGTCTCCAGCGGGTTTTTATGTCGTGAATTTTAGAAGTGTTTAAGCGTAGCTGACACTCACATTTGTTTTGCGCTTCTTGTTTCTCAGGGCACCGCCAATAGCGCCAAAGCCAAAGATCAGCATTGCCCAGGTTGTTGGCTCTGGGATAGCGCCTATTGCTGCTGAACGAAATGCCACTTCGCCGATAGCGCAGGAATTAAAGGCGCCAGCACCTGCGGGGCAATCGCTCATCGCAAACCGCACATAACGTGCATTGGTTGCGCTAAAGCCAAATACCTGTGCCGAATAATCCACTACAGCGCCAGCAGGCGTTGGAACGAATGTCCCCAATGAAGAGAAGGTGATACCATCAAGTGAGGACAGCAGATCCAGGGTACCGATGCCTGCACTTTCTTCATTCCACAAAGCCAGACGATCAATGCCCATCGCCGAACCCAGATCATAGGTCACTTGAGCCGAAGTGGATGGATTGTTGCTGAACCATTCATTTCCGGCGAAAACAAGTGTGTGGATTGGATCGCTGGCGATATAACTGTCAAAATCCGTTACACCGCTGGTGTAGCCAAGGTTTAGCCCGGCTTGATTGAACGTATCATCAATCGAACCAAAGCCTGGTCCGCCCGCGTCAATGATGGCCGACGTTGCGCCGATGATTGTTGATGCTGCAGCCGGTGTGGCTGCAAACGCTAATGCGACGGTTGCCGCACCAATAAGTTTTTTCATGATAATATCCCTTCAAGATCGGACCCTACGCAATCAAGAAAGCCACGATAATCGTGCCCTGGTAAGAGTCGCCTATGCCTCTACGACTCTTCCTAACCTTTTATTTACCAGTTTTTCCGGAATTTGCAAGTCTGCTGTGAGCGCAAATATCGTTGTCCCGCATCGGGACTGATTTAATTACGATATTAATAAAAAACCCCGCCGGATTGTCTCCAGCGGGGCCCTTAAGTCGTGAATTTCAGAAGTGATTAAGCGTAGCTGACGCGCACATTTGTTTTACGCGTTCTACGCCTATTCCTGTTTCTCAGGGCACCGCCAATAGCGCCAAAGCCAAAGATCAGCATTGCCCATGTGGTTGGCTCTGGGATAGCGCCAAGGGTGTATGTGAAGGTAATTGTCCCGCTGTCCCAAATGGCATCCGGTGAGGCGGCATCATCAACAAAGCCTTCGAAATATTCCAGTCGCAAAATGCCGTCCGCGCCGACAACAAAATCGAGACCCAGGCCAACGAGATCTGTGATGCCAGAATAGTTGCTCGTACCAGAGAAATTGTCGCCGATGCCAGGCGTGAAAAATACACCGGTTGTGACCCCTGAATCAGTATATGCCAGTCGGGCTTCTGAAAGCCAGCTTGGGGCAAACGCGCTGATGTTTACGTCGAAACTGACACCGGTTACACGAGAGCCCGCTCCAATATTATAGGTTTCAACCTCATTTCCGGCTGTACCAAAAGCAAACAGGCTTTCGCTTCCAGTCACATCGACGATCAGTGTAGCAGCGTTCGCGCTGGCTGGCAGTGCCACAGCTGCAACAGTTGCAAGTAATAATTTTTTCATAAGAGCGACCCTCAATCAAGATAGACAAAGTAAAATACCAGCTCCTCCAGCTAGAATTTCGACTCGTTAATCATTATTAACTATTTGAACGGACATTGCAAGCAAGCGTCTGGGTAGACCCAGGGTCAGGATCTGACCAAACCATCCACTCTGCGCGAATAAATCTCTTTTTTGAACAGGAAAATAAGTACAGGAAGCACCTGTATTTTCGGGATTTATTGACGTATTCAGCGAGCAAATTTATCGCGCCAGATGGGGTGAGCGGATGGATTAACAAGTCCCAATCTAAATGTCCCAAATCAAGACGGATTGATTTTGGGTATATAAAAAGGCCCCACAGGATCATCTCCCGCAGGGCCTTTGTGTTTCGTTAAATAGACGAAAGACTATGCTTGCTCGTCGTTTGTTTCCGCAGTTTGTGTATCCGCGGCTTCAGAAGGTGCCTCTTCAGCAGCAGCTTCGGCCGCCGGTGTTTCTTCAACCGCTGTTTCTTCAACAGCCGCTTCTTCAACCGCAGTTTCTACGACAGGCGCTTCTTCCACCGCAACTTCTTCAGCTGGCGCTTCTTCGACAGGTTTGTCAAATGCCGCACCGGCGGCGGCCGCTGCTTCTTTTGCCTTCAGTTCTTCTGCTGCCTGCATTGCATCCAGCATCTTTTGTTGCTGTGCGCGAAGCGCAGCGTCACGGCCGGAGGCTGCGATGCGCGCGCGGTTCATACCGGCACCGGTACCAGCCGGGATCAAGCGGCCCACGATCACATTCTCTTTCAGACCGATCAGCGTGTCCTTCTTGCCTTCCACAGCCGCCTGGGTAAGTACCCGGGTGGTTTCCTGGAAGGAAGCAGCCGAGATGAACGAGCGCGTTTGCAGTGATGCCTTGGTAATACCAAGCAATACAGGCTTGCCTTCTGCTTTTTCCTGCTTTTTGGTCAGCTTGGCGTTGATCTCGTTCATTTCTTCCAGGTCAATCTGTTCGCCGGGAAGCAGAGTAGTGGCACCGCCATTGGTGATCTCAACTTTTTGCAGCATCTGACGAACAATCGTTTCAATGTGCTTATCGTTGATTTTCACGCCCTGCAGACGATAGACTTCCTGAATTTCCGACACGAGATATTCGGCCAAAGCCTCAACCCCCAGAACCTCCAGAATATCATGCGGGTCGGGCGAACCGGAAACCAGGTTATCGCCCTTCTTCACATAGTCGCCTTCCTGTACGTCGATGACTTTCGTCTTTGGTACAAGATATTCAACCGGATCGCCTTCCTCTGGAACAATAGCGATTTTGCGTTTGGCTTTATAGTCGCGCAAATATTCCACGCGGCCGGAAACCTTGGCAATAATCGAATTATCCTTTGGAATACGTGCTTCGAACAGTTCGGCCACACGTGGCAGGCCGCCGGTAATATCACGGGTCTTCGCAGCTTCGCGAGAAACACGGGCGAGTACGTCGCCGGCAACAACTTTCTGACCATCGGTCACGGAAAGTGTCGCGCCATTGGCCAGCATATAACGGCCAGCTTCACCGCTATTCTCATCCAGCAAGGTCATGCGCGGACGCAGGTCCTCTTTATTGGCGCCGCGACCCGATGCACGATATTCCATGATCACGCGCTGCGCGATACCGGTTGCTTCATCGGTCTGCTCGGTCATCGTTTTACCTTCGATGACGTCCTGATATTTAATGACGCCCGGTTTTTCGGTAATCATCGGCATGGTGAACGGATCCCATTCGGCCAGTCGGTCGCCCAATTTAACCTTTGCGCCATCCTTGACCAGCAGGCTGGTACCATATGGGAGCTTGTCAGCACTGCGTTCGCGGCCCTCATTGTCAATCACCGCGATTTCACCCGAGCGTGCAAGAGACAGGAAGCGCCCATTTTTGTCCTCGATCACCGGCATATCACGATATTCAACCGTGCCCTCGGCTACTGCTTCGAGGTTGGATTGCTCGTTGAGCTGCGCTGCGCCGCCGATATGGAAGGTCCGCATGGTTAACTGTGTGCCCGGTTCACCGATCGACTGGGCGGCAATAACGCCAACCGCCTCACCGATATTAACCGGCGTCCCGCGAGCAAGATCACGTCCGTAACAAGTACCACAAACGCCCATTTTTGATTCGCAAACCAGAGGCGAGCGGATGCGCGCGGACTGAATGCCGAGTTCTTCGATCACCTTGATCGCCGCTTCGTCAAGCAATGTGCCAGACTTGATAACGACCTTGTCCTCTTTGCTGTCGACAATATCCTCGGCCATGGTCCGGCCCAAAATACGTTCGCCAAGCGATGCGATCACCGAACCGCCCTGAACAATGGCTTTCATCTCCAGTGCATTTTCGGTCTTACAGTCATTCTCAACGATCGTACAATCTTGCGAAACATCGACCAGACGGCGGGTCAGATAGCCCGAGTTAGCGGTTTTCAGAGCCGTGTCAGCCAGACCTTTACGCGCACCGTGGGTGGAGTTGAAATACTCAAGAACGGTCAGACCTTCCTTAAAGTTAGAGATAATTGGCGTTTCAATAATCTCACCGGAAGGTTTCGCCATCAGGCCGCGCATGCCGCCCAGCTGTTTCATCTGTGCCGGGCTGCCACGCGCGCCAGAGTGGCTCATCATGTAGATTGCGTTGATCGGTGCTTCGCGGCCATGTTCGTCCTCTGGCGTTGCGGCCAGTTCATCCATCATGGCGTTAGCGACGGTATCACCGCAACGCGACCAGGCGTCGATCACTTTGTTATATTTTTCCTGCTGCGTGATCAGGCCATCTTGATATTGCTGCTCATAATCAGCGACCACCGCGCGGGTTTCTTCAACCGTTTTATCCTTGGAGTCAGGAATGATCATATCATCCTTGCCAAAGCTGATGCCCGCTTTACAGGCGTGACGGAAGCCAAGACCCATAATCGCATCTGCGAACAGCACCGTGTCTTTCTGACCGGTGTGACGATAGACTTGGTCAATCACGTCGCCGACTTCTTTCTTGGTCAGCAGGCGGTTGACGATGTCAAAGGGTACCTTGTGCGATTTCGGCAG
>UOEF01000167.1_pt1 | contig 16243 bp, 21 predicted proteins | sample 1989141 | NCBI WGS metagenome assembly UOEF01 (sample SAMEA4712195, study PRJEB27164) | hydrothermal vent metagenome | biome: marine basaltic hydrothermal vent biome; feature: marine hydrothermal vent; material: mineral | place: Pacific Ocean | collected 2011-06-14/2011-07-23 | depth 1719 m
TTTTTAGGTCAGGGCCACGGGCGGGCCATTCGCCATCGCCAACTTTTACGCGTCCTGATGTGGCATTGATCGCGGTTACCGCGACCACATTTGTTCCTATCAGCCGCGCCGCCCGGTCATTAAGCAGCGGGTCCGAGCTTTCGACTTTATGCGTCATATACCAGCGGCGACCGAAAAACACCGATGCGAGGGCCAACAGGCCGAACAGGGCGAATTGACCGGGCACGGTAACATCTATGAACATGGCAACAAAGCCGGTCACCGCTGCTGCTGCGGCCAACCAGATCAGGAACACACCGGGGACAATAATCTCTGCAATAGCCAGGATGAGTGCGATAATGAGCCACAGATATTGGGGTTCCAGTGACGTGATTTGTTCGAAAAAAACCATTTTCTAATCGCCCTGCTGTTCAAACGGACCGCGACGGACGGGCGGCGGTGTTGGTGCATCGGTATTGCCGAGCGCTTCTCTTGCAAGTTCTCCAATTCCGCCAAGCGTGCCGATTAACTGCGTCGCCTCAACCGGGAACAGGATGGTTTTTGCGTTGGGCGATGTCGCAAATTTCTCTACTGCTTTGACATAATCCTGCGCGATAAAATAGTTGATCGCTTGCGCGTTTCCATCGGCAATAGCCTCTGACACCATTTGGGTTGCCTTGGCTTCGGCCTCCGCTTCGCGTTCGCGAGCTTCGGCATCGCGAAATGCTGCTTCACGGCGACCTTCCGCTTGCAAGATTTGTCCCTGCTTCTCGCCTTCTGAACGCAGAATTTCGGACGCGCGCGCGCCTTCAGCATCCAGAATGTTGGCCCGTTTTTCTCGCTCGGCCTTCATTTGCCGTGCCATCGCGTTGATAATATCCTGTGGCGGCCGGATGTCCTTAATCTCGACGCGGGTAATCTTAATGCCCCAGGGCGTTGTCGCATCGTCAATAACGGTTAGCAGACGTCCGTTAATCTCGTCGCGCTTGGACAATGTCTCATCCAAATCCATCGAACCCATCACCGTACGCAAGTTTGTGGTTACCAGGTTGAGGATGGCGTTATAGAGGTCGTTGACTTCATAGGCTGCCTTGGGAGAATCCAATACCTGAAAGAAAACAACACCATCTGTGGAGATCATCGCGTTATCTTTGGTAATAATTTCCTGACCAGGAATGTCTAAAACCTGTTCCATCATGTTCACCTTGCGGCCGACACGATAGAAAAAAGCCGGGAAAAAATTGAAACCCGGCTTCGCAATTTTGGTGAAACGGCCAAAATATTCTATTGTATATTCATAGCCCTGCCGGACGATTTTAATACTCGCTCCGAGATATATGATCACCAGAAGAAAGAAGAAAAATGCAGCAGTTAATTCCATGGTCTATGCCCCTTAAACGGATGTTCGATTATCATTGATTATTTGCGCCATAATGCCAAGGGAAAAGGTAATATTCCGCGTAAATTTAAGGTTGCCAGTTTCTATGCGTTTTCTATTGCTTCCCATTATTTCCCTGTTGCTGCTGGTTCCTGCGGTTGTGAATGCAGGCGAGATAACCGAAACGGACTTGCGCGCGCACATTGAAATTTTGGCCGGTGATGATTTCGGCGGCCGGAAACCGGGGACCGAGGGTGAGAATAAATCCGTCAACTATATCGCCAGCCAATGGGCAAAGGCGGGTTTGAAGCCGGCGGCAAACGCATCCTCATGGTATACGCCGGTAACTTTGGTTGAACGGGTACCGGTCGATCAGGAAATCAGGTTGACCCTCAGCAAAAATGGTCGCCGGAAACCCGTTCGTTTGAATGGGGAGGAGGTCATCCTGCGCGGGCGGACGCAATTTGATGAAATAACTGACGCACAAGTTGTTTTTGCGGGCTATTCTGTCGCGCCCTCGCCCGAAGGAAGTACCGGCTTATCCGGCAAGCTGGTTTTATTGCCGCTTCAGGCGCCCCGGGATAACAAAGATATTGCTGACTATTCGGAACGGAAAGCTTCCTTTCTTGCCGCCGGCGCCACCGGTATCATTACAATCATTGACGATGGCGGCCGCTGGGTACGTAATTTGCGGCGCTATCGTCGGCCAGGAACAACTTTGGCGGGTGAAGACCACCATGCGACCATAGAAGGGTTGATTACCAAGAAACAGGTACGGAAGCTTTTCAAGAAGTCCGGCGTCGATTTTGATAAAGCGCGGGCAGCGTCGGTTTTGCCGGATGCTCGGCTGCTTCACCTCCCGGTCTATTCCGACCTTTCGGTTGAAACGTCGGCTAGGGAGTATCAATCGCATAATGTAATCGGGAAAATTCCTGGAACCAAGCCGGACAGAGGAGCGGTTCTGTTTCTTGGTCACTGGGACCATTTTGGAACCTGCCGGACACAGGATGCCAATGCGACAGCGCAGGATTTGATTTGCAATGGCGCGATCGACAATGCGAGCGGAATATCCCTGTTGATTGAAGTTGCAAAACAATTGGCCGGCACACGCCCGGATAGAGATATTTATTTTCTCGCGACAACCGCGGAAGAACTGGGCCTGCTGGGTGCAAAAGCATTTGTTGAAAACCCTTTATTCCCGTTGAACAGCCTGGTCGCGGTGTTCAATGCCGATACCATAGCATTAACACCGGAGGGCAAAAAAATAGCAGTTGTGGGACGCGGCGAAACCGATCTCGACACCGAAATCGAAAAGGTTGCCAATGCAGAGCGCCGCGAGATTGACATGATCGACAAACCCAATGCTTATCTAAAGCGTCAGGACGGATATGTCTTTCTGGAGAAGGGGATTCCCGCGTTTATGATCACCAGTGCTTTTGCCGATGAGGAACGGCTAAACGCTTTTATCAACAAGCGCTATCACGATGTGACCGATCAGTTGGACGATGGTTTGTTGCTGGGCGGCGCGAAAGATGATGCAAATTTTCACGTTGCGCTCGGCAAATATTTTGCGAACACCCTCACATATCCGCAAAAGGCCACTAGCGATAAGTAACGGAACTGGTTACATGGGCCGCCACAACGGAAAAACCAATCAACGGAAAGTGGCGACTTATGAGCAGGAAAGAAATCCGAACCGGGCTGACTTTTGACGATGTCCTGCTTCAGCCCGCTGCATCCGAAATTGTTCCCAGCCAGGCAAATACCAAAACCTGGCTGACCAAAGGGGTAAGTCTCAACATCCCGGTTCTTTCCTCTGCGATGGATACGGTAACCGAGGCGGACATGGCAATCGTCATGGCGCAAATGGGCGGTATTGGCGTGCTCCACCGGAATTTAACGCTGGAGCAGCAGATTGCTGCGGTCCGACAGGTGAAGCGCTTTGAGTCCGGGATGGTGGTCAATCCGATTACGATTTCTCCTGAAGCAACGCTAGCAGATGCCGAAGCGACGATGGCGCAGAACAAGATTTCCGGTATTCCAGTGGTAGAGGAGAGTGGCAAGCTTGTCGGCATATTGACAAACCGCGATGTGCGCTTTGCCGAAAACCCGAAACAGCCGGTTGCCGAACTGATGACCAAAGACAATCTGGCGACTGTCCTGGTAGGCGTCAGTCAGGAAGAAGCCCGCAGGACTTTGCACCAGCGCCGGATCGAAAAACTTCTGGTGGTGGATGATGATTATCGCTGTGTGGGATTGATTACCGTCAAGGATATTGAGAAAGCGGTTACTTATCCGGATGCCACGAAGGACGGTATCGGGCGTTTGCGGGTGGCTGCTGCATCAACGGTTGGAGAGGCTGGGCAGGCACGGACCGAAGCTTTGATCGACGCGGAATGCGACCTGATTGTCATCGACACAGCACATGGGCACAGCGCGATGGTGATGCGAGCCGTGGAAGAGGCAAAGAAACATTCCAGCAAAACCCAGATTATTGCCGGCAATGTGGCAACCGCCGCTGCAACGCGCGCGTTGATTGATGCTGGTGCTGACGGGATTAAAGTCGGTATTGGCCCCGGTTCCATTTGTACGACCCGGATTGTTGCCGGTGTCGGGGTTCCGCAATTGACCGCGATAATGGATTGCGGAGAGGAAGCGGCGAAATCGGGTGTTCCGGTTATCGCTGACGGAGGCCTTAGAACTTCCGGCGATGTTGCCAAAGCGCTGGCCGCTGGTGCATCCTCAGTCATGATCGGTTCTCTGCTCGCCGGAACAGAAGAAGCACCGGGCGAAACTTTCCTTTATCAGGGACGTTCCTATAAAAGCTATCGGGGTATGGGATCGGTCGGCGCTATGGCGCGCGGGTCCGCTGACCGCTATTTCCAGCAGGATATTTCAGATCAGCTAAAATTGGTGCCGGAAGGAATTGAGGGGCAGGTGCCCTATAAAGGCCCTGCGCGAGAGGTTATTCATCAGCTTGTGGGCGGGGTAAAGGCGGCGATGGGCTATACCGGATCGGCCACGCTTGAAGACCTGCGCGCGCGCGCGGAATTTGTCCGTATCACCAATGCCGGACTTCAGGAAAGCCATGTTCATGATGTTTCCATCACGCGGGAATCCCCCAATTATCCAACGCGTTAGGTGTAAGCCATGACCCCATCGGCGCGCCTGCAAGCGGCGATAGAGATAGTTGATCAGGTGATTGTTGCGGCCAGAGACAATGGCGCTTCTGCGGACAATATAATCAAGAAATATTTCAAGATGCGCCGTTATGCCGGATCAAAAGACCGCCGCGCGGTGCGTGAATATGTCTATAGTGCAATAAGGCGCTTTGGTGACCGACCGGAAAGCGGGCGCGCCGCGATGGTTGCTTTGGCCGATGAGCAGCCAGAGATGACGCCCCTGTTCGATGGTTCCGATTATGGACCTGCCCCGCTATCGGGAAATGAGCCTGTGGTGAATAGTGAATTAGTGCCCGGATGGCTGGCGGGGAAATTTGCCGGGCCAATCAGTGAAGAAGAGCAAATAAAGCTGTTTGACCGTGCGCCGCTTGATATTCGCCTGAATCCAAAGAGAGCAGAGGCGAGCCTGTTGATCCAGGAATGGCCGCATATTGAAGCGCTTCCCTTGCCCGCAGCGTTTCGTTTGCCAGCAGGCACAAGGGTCGAGGATAACGGGGTCTATCAGCAGGGCGCTCTGGAAATTCAGGATTTGGGGAGTCAGGCGATCGTTGCTGCCTGTATCGCTCAAAAACCTGAAACTGTGCTCGATTTATGTGCTGGCGCGGGCGGAAAAACGCTGGGTCTGGCGGCGGGATTGCCCAAAGAAACGAGAATAATTGCAGCGGATACCGATCGGGGCCGGTTGAGCCGTGTTGAACCGCGCGCCCGGCGAAGCGGAGCGAAGAATATTGAAACTCTTCTGCTGGCACCGAAAAAGGAAGAAGAGGCTCTATCCGGTCTGGCCGGAAAATGTGATTTAGTGCTGGTTGATGCGCCCTGCACCGGCACCGGCACTTGGCGACGCAATCCGGAATTGCGTTGGCGGATGACACCAAAACGGTTGCAGCAAACCGGAGAGTTGCAACAACGCCTGATGCAATTGGGCAGCGAAATGGTCGCACCCGGCGGGCGGCTGGTCTATGCTGTCTGCTCGCTCCTTGATGCCGAGGGCGGCGACCAGGCCGAGAAATTTTTGCAAAACAATCCGAAGTGGCGGCATATAGAGGTTGATTTGCCGATTGGCCGCCAATATCGTAAAGGAACTTTACTTTCACCGTATCATGACGGAACGGATGGCTTTTATTTCACTTGTCTTCAAAAATTGTGATAGCAAATCATGTTAAGCGAACATGCAGGTGATTCTGCTATGGGTCGTGAAAGCCTATTGGAGTTGATTATGCGTTTTTCGCCTGCGGTTGTTGCTATGTCTTTGGTTTTTGCGACGGTATCCAGTGCCGGGTTAAGCCAAACAGCGGATATTGAAATCAAACCGCGATCGGTTGAGCTAATGCAATTGGGCGAAAAGGCTCAAAATAAGGGAAATCTGGAACTGGCGACGGACCTTTATGAAACGGCATTGGCGGTTGATCCGCGCAACGGGTCGGCTTTTATTGCTTTGGCCCAGATTGCGCGTGTACAGAAGCTGCCCGGCAAGGCAATCCGCTTTTATCGCGAGGCATTGATCCTGAATCCCAATAATCTTGATGCGTTGGCGGGGCAGGGGGAAGCGCTGGTTCAGCGCGGGGCCGTCGAAAAGGCGAAGATAAATCTTTCGCGCATCGAAACATTGTGCCGGACGAGCTGTAAGCAGACGGCTCAATTGAGCAAGGTAATCAAAGCATCGGAAAATGCGCCGGTATTGTCGGCGCAAGCCGTCACGCCAAAGCCGCAGGTTGGCGATGAAAAGCCGGAAGACACGCCTACACCTTAAGCTATCTCAACATTGTGGCTCGTCCATCCTTTACCAAAAGGATTCCCGTCTGCGTGAGAAGGCCGCTACTTATAGATGCAACTATCCAGATTTTCGCGCTTCACCACATCAATACGGGCCGCGATCATATTGCCATAGCGCCGCGTAAACCCTTTGGCGCCATTCACGGCGCGCTTCTTGGGTAAGGGCAGGGCAGCCGCGATCCGGGCAGCCTCTATCCTGGTTAAATCCCTGGCATCTTTATTGAAATAACGCTGTGCCCCGACTTGAACGCCATAGGTGCCGATGCCCGTTTCCGCGACGTTGAGGTAGACCTCCATGATCCTTTTCTTGCCCCAGATTTTCTCAATCAGGAACGTGAAATAGGCTTCCAGGCCTTTGCGAAAATATCCGCCGCCTTGCCACAAAAACACATTTTTTGCGGTCTGCTGGGAAATGGTGGAACCACCCCTGATGCGCCCGCCCTTTGCGTTTTTCTTCATCGCCTTTTGAATGGCTTCGCGGTCGAAACCATCATGACTGCAAAATTTGCTATCTTCCGCTGCGATCACTGCCCGCGCCATATTGGGCGACATATCGCTAAAGGCGGTCCAGTCCTTCGTGATGTCATTTTCATCCATCAGCATCGTTGCGGTGATGGGGGGCGGAACAAATGCCAATAATCCCACCCACGCCAGCGTGATGAGAAAAAAATAGATAATCAGTCGAAACAGAAATTTGAGTAACCGCATGGTGGCAATCTAAATGTAAAACGCCCCAAAAACAAATGCGTTTTCAGGGCGGTTTATTAGTTATATTTGGTATGAGTTTCGCGAATCAACTCGTTGAAAGAAGCTGCTTTTCGCCAGCGATACGGAGCATCGCCTTTTGCAATTTCTCAAACGCGCGCACTTCGATCTGGCGAATACGTTCGCGGCTGACTTCATAGACCTTACTTAAGTCTTCCAGCGTTTTAGGGTCTTCTGACAAACGGCGTTCTGCCAATATATGCTGTTCGCGTTCGTTAAGAGATTCCATCGCCTCATTCAGCATCTCGTGCCGGAAAGCAGCTTCCTGCTTTTTGGCGATTTGCTCATCGTGCAGGGGGCCTTCATCTTCCAGCGTGTCCTGCCACTGGCCGCTATCGCCTTCGTCCGAAGACATTGGCACGTTCAGCGATGCATCACCGCCCATCGACATGCGGCGGTTCATATTGACCACTTCATGTTCGGCAACGCCAAGATCGGTCGAAATCTTCTTCAAATCTTCCGGAGACAGGTCGCCATCTTCAAAAGCGTCGAGATTATTTTTCATCCGGCGCAAGTTAAAGAAAAGCTTTTTCTGCGCGGCGGTCGTGCCCATTTTCACAAGGCTCCAGCTGCGTAATACATATTCCTGTATCGACGCGCGGATCCACCACATGGCGTAAGTTGCCAGGCGGAAACCTCTTTCGGGTTCGAATTTTTTCACGCCCTGCATCAGGCCGACATTGCCCTCCGAAATCAGGTCCGAGACTGGCAGGCCGTAACCACGGAATCCCATGGCAATTTTTGCCACGAGTCGCAGGTGAGACGTCACTAATTCTGCTGCCGCTTCCTGATCTTTATGTTCAGAATAGCGTTTTGCCAGCATATATTCTTTTTCGGGAGTCAGAATCGGAAATTTACGTACTTCCGACAGGTATCGGTTCAGGCTCGCATCCCCCCCTAAAGCAGGGATTTTGGCCGGAACATTGCTTCCATTAGCCATTTTATTTCCTTCTCTTATTGCCATCGGGCCTCATCAAGCACCCATTGGTCACCCACCTATATAGGGTGTATTACTTATATACGCAACTTCATGAATAGTTCCTGCATATCAGCCGGAAACTTACTAGTAAAATGCATTTTTTCCTCTGTTATCGGGTGAACAAATCCAAGGATAGCAGCATGCAGGGCCTGCCGTCCAAATTGAATATCTATTCGCCGGGAAAGCCCAGATATTCGACGAGCGCCATAGAGCGGGTCGCCAAGCAGGCTATGTCCTATATGGGCCATGTGAACGCGCACCTGATGGGTGCGACCGGTTTCAAGGGTGCATTCCACCAAAGTAGAGCCATTAAGCGGTTCTTTCACGGTGTAGTGGGTGGTTGCCGACTTGCCTTTATCATCACCGACAACCGCCATTTTCTTGCGATTAGCATTGCTGCGGCCAATATTCCCTTCAATTGTCGCTGATGGCGGGTTGGGCCGCCCGTTGACAATGGCAAGATAGCGGCGTTCAATATCATGTTTGGCAAAAAGCGCCGCCAGGCCTTGATGCGCGGCATCGGTTTTGGCTGCAACCATCAGGCCGGATGTGCCCTTGTCAATGCGGTGGACAATTCCGGGTCGCGCCACACCGCCAATCCCGGAAAGTTGGCCTTTGCAATGGTGCAGCAGGGCATTGACCAATGTCCCATCGGCATGACCAGCTGCCGGATGAACCACCAGACCGGCAGGCTTGTTGATCACGATCAGATGTTCGTCCTCAAAAGCGACATCGAGCGGAATATCCTGCGGCTCGGCGGGCCCTTCCTTTGGCTCTGGAACAACCAGCGAAAATGCTTTGCCGGCATGTTTCTTTGACGCTGGGTCGATGCAGGGTTGACCTTCGATCATCAACTGCCCGGCCAAGATCAGCGACTTAACCCGCTCGCGCGACAAGTCCGGAATCTGGCTGGTTATGGCCGCGTCCAGACGTTGCTTTTTGTCGGTTTCAGGAACGATACCGGATTTTATGGATTGCTCAGCCATGATGGCGTAGCTGTGGGCTATGAAGCTGACCATATCAAGCGCCATATTGGAGGAATTGCAACGACAGGCACGCCACGGTGTTCCGCTGGAAATATGCGGATTGCTATTTGGTCACGGCAGGAAAATCACCAGTTTTCAGCAAACCCGGAATGTTGCGAAACAGGCAAGCCGCCATTTCGAGATTGATCCGGCGGCCCTGATAGCTGCGGAGCGCGGAGCCAGGGAGGGTGGGCCAAAGATTATTGGCTATTACCATTCCCACCCGTCCGGCGAAGTAAAACCATCAGAAACCGATGCCAAAAACGCGGCATCCGACAACCGGTTCTGGCTGTTATTAAACGGCCGGGAGGCATCTGCTTGGCAAGCGTCCAAAAATCCCGAATTATTTGGGCCTTTCACGCCAATCACACTTGATTGCAGATGAACAAATCGCCAAACAGCGGCAAAGTTAGTTTTCAAAAGTAAAAGGCTATTGCGAATGTCCGAAACTGGTGTTGATTTAGCAGCATTGCTTTGTTCCAAACTATGTCATGACTTGCTGAGCCCGGTTGGCGCGATCAACAACGGATTGGAATTGCTGGAGGATGAGACCGACCCGGAAATGCGGAACCGCTGTCTTGAGCTTTTGGCGGACAGTGCAAAAGCATCAGCGGACAAATTGAAATATTTTCGCCTGGCATTTGGTGCAGCCGGTGGCTTTGGCGATCATGTTGATCCGGCAGAAGCAAAGGAACTGGTCAAAAGCCTTGTCGGGGATCAGGGCAAGATAGAGCTGGGTTGGGCTGTTCAGACTGGAAGTTTGCCCAAGAAGGCGATTAAAATTCTACTCAACCTGGCGTTAATTGCGCGGGAAGCTTTGGTTCGTGGCGGTAAGCTGGATATTGGCGCCGAAGAAGGCGACAATGGAGTCGAAGTTGTGGTCCGGGCCGAGGGCGCAAAAGTGGTGCTGGATAAATCCATTCGCGCCGCACTGGAAGGTATTCTGCCGGAAGAAGAATTAAGCGCGCGAACCGCTGCGGCCTGGATGACGCGCGGTCTCGCCTGTCAAAATGGCGGCGATTTACGGGTCTCACCGGAATCCGACACCGAGCTTTTACTGGGTACTATTGTTACAGCATAAAGAGTGAGGAGAGGGGGTTGCTATGGATATGATCTGGACCGCTTCTCCCAATTTTGACGAGCGCAAACTGCCCATCACGATTCTTGTGATGCATTATACGGGTATGAAAAGCGCTGATCTGGCGATCAGGCAACTTGCAAATCCCGAAGCAAAAGTTTCGGCCCATTATGTCGTCTGTGAAGATGGTCAAATCATCCAGATGGTTGAGGAGAAAAATCGCGCGTGGCACGCCGGGCGCGGCTATTGGCGCGGGATAACGGACGTAAACAGCGCCAGCATCGGCATTGAAATCGTCAATCCCGGGCATGAATGGGGTTATGTTCCATTCCCCGAAGAACAGATGGATGCTGTAACCCGGCTCGCCAACCAGATTGTGAAGCGGCATAAAATCACGCCTTCCAACGTGATCGGGCATAGTGATCTGGCACCTGCCAGAAAGCAGGATCCGGGGGAAAAATTCGATTGGGACAGGCTGGCACGCCACGGCATCGCGCTTAAGAAACCACCATTGAATCTGGGTGATCCTCCCTGGTCCGACGGCGGGTTCATGCTGGCTCTGGAACGGTTTGGATATGATATTACGGCTGAAAAAGATGCCGTGGTCGCTTTCCAGCGCCGCTTTCGGCCAAAAATTATTGATGGCGTGATTGATGGCGAGTGCCGGGCTTTGCTACTGTCTTTAATGCTCGACAGAGAGCGCGGGATCACTAAATAGGGTTTTACCAGAGGGTCGGCCAGCCGCGGCGTCACTTGTGACGACGAGGAAAGTCCGGGCTCCACGATTAAAAGGTGCCGGATAACGTCCGGCCAAGGCAACTTGAGGGACAGTGCAACAGAAAGCAGGTCGCGTCGGCTTCGGCCCAATGCTTCGGCAGCGTGATATTGAAAGGGTGCGGTAAAAGCGCACCGCGGGTCTGGTAACAGGCCTGGCACGGTAAACCCCACCTGGAGCAAAACCAAATAGGGGCGGCGCGACCTTTATGGTTGGGGCTATTTTCGGCCCGCTGCCCGGGTTGGTTGCATGAACCGCGCAGCAATGCGCGGTCTAGATGAATGGCTGGCTATCCCATGCAAATGGGTGGACAGAACCCGGCTTACAGACCCTCTGGTAATTTCTGCCCAACAAATGCGGCAAAGCGCTTCATCTATATATTTCGACTGGCAGTGGAAGCGCAGCCTTGGTAAGGGGGCGCTATGCCAAAAGCAAAACGATCTGATAATTGGGGTTTCCCGCGCTGGGGCAGCTATGAAAGTTCACGCGAAACACAGCAGCTAAAGCTATGCGATCGCCACGGCTGTAATGAGGCGGGCATTTGCCCGGCACCAAAATCACCCAACAGCCCGGAACGCTGGTATTTCTGTCAAACCCATGCCGCTGAATATAATCGCGGATGGGATTATTTTGAGGGACTGGACAAGGAAGAGCGCAAAAAACGTGAGGCCGATGAACAGCGCGATGCCAATGCCTATCAGGAGGCGGCACATTACAGCTGGATGGGAAGCGGCGATGGCAGCCGCACTCGCGATGAAATGACCGCGCTGGAGATTTTTGACCTGACGCCCGATGTTGAATTTGAGGCTGTGAAGAAAGCCTGGCGCGATATGGCCAAGAAATATCATCCCGATGTCAATCCTGGTGATGAAGAGGCGGCAAGGAAATTTCAGGCCGCACAGGCCGCTTTCGATGTGTTGAGAATCTCTGAAGAACGGCGGGTTTGGAAACCGATTTAACGAACTTCGGTTTAGGCGGCCTGAAACCGCTCCGCTGTTGCCTTAATAAGGGCGATCATATTGGGAATACCCTGAGTACGGTTTGAGCTGAGCTGGTTCTTTAGGTCAAAAGGTTTGAGCCTCTCGGCAATATCAATTTCCAGAATATCGCTGGCGGACCGGTCTTGTACCGTTTCCAGAACCAGGGCGATAATACCTTTGGTAATCGCCGCATTGCTATCGGCCAGAAAATGCAGTCGGCCATCGTCCAACTTTGTCGGATATACCCAAACCGAGGCAGAACAACCGCGCACCAGCGTGGCATCGGTTTTTAGCGCGTCCGGCATATGGTCAAGGGTTTTGCCGAGATCAATCAACAGTCGGTAGCGGTCATCGGCTTCAAGAAATTCAAATTCCTCGATCAGGTCGTCTATTTTGCTCATCCCGGCGCGCTAGCAGGGCCGGGGCGCAAGGTCACTATTGAAATTCACCGTTGGCCCTGAGCCTGTCGAAGGGCGGATTCTCCGTGAGAGGTGCTTCGACAGGCTCAGCACAAACGGATATGTTTCGGTGAGACCTATAATTCCACGCCCGCTGCAATCGACTCCAGTTTGCGAATGCGTTCTTTCAGGTCAGCGACTTCGATACGCGACGTCGCGCTGGGCGGATGATCTTCCTTATGCATGTCCAGTTCCCGCGCCTTAAGTGTAATCCAGTCCCGCCATCCGCGCAAAGCGACCAGCGATATTACCGTTATTCCAATTAGCGAAAAGGCGGCGGTGATTATGTAAAAAGCAGGTTCTTGCATTTTCCTATCCTTTGTTCAATCGGTCCGGATTACCGGTCTCTCAACTTCTCAATTTCATTTTCTAGGTCGCGTGCGCCGCGATCGTCGGTGGCAATTTTTTCGAGCACAGCTACACGTTCTTTCAGATATTTGACTTCTTCCCGAAGGCGGTCAGAATCAGGTTCATGCTTCAATTGATGTGCAATGGCATTGCCTTCCTTATCTTCAAGGATGCCATTTTGAGCACGATATTTGGACCTTAGAACACGTCCAATAGTTACGATAATTATGATTGCGACAACCGCTTCGGGCCAATCCATATCTTTTTCCTCTACCTTCCTAATTGAACGGGGCTACCGGTCTTTTAATTTCTCAATTTCATTTTCCAGTTCGCGGGCGCTGCGACCATCTGTTGCGATTTCTTCCAGTGTCGCTACCCGTTCTTTGAGATATTTCATCTCTTCGCGCATGCGCTCTGAATCGGCATTATATTCATTTGGCGACTGCGCCTTTATCTTTATCAATTTGCGCTGGTGGCTCGTCCAAATGGCAAAGCCAGCTACGGCAAATGCGCCAAATGGTATGAGCAGGGCGAGTATTCCTTCCATTATATTTCCTCCAGTTCGCTCTTCGGAGACCGCAGGGCTTCAATTTCCTGGGTCAGACGGTGGCTGTCATCGGTGACGATGCGTTCGACATTGGCGAGGCGATCTTTCATTGAACCCACTTCGGCGCGCAGTTCCGCATTTTCATTGGTTAGCAATTTTACGCGTTCTGCTGTTTCCTGATCGGTCTTTGGATAAATAGATCGGCCCCATTGATTTTCGAGAGGATATCCGTTTTTGATCCGCATCCAGGTGGTTGCGACCCAGCCCAAAGTTATTGCCGCTACGCCAAAGCCAATGGGCCAAAGGATGGAAGGATTTGCTAAAATAGCGTCCATCTTAATTATCCTGGCTTCTTAACGCTTCGATTTCTTCGGCGGTGCGTTTGGCCGGATCGGTGGCGATTCGTTCCAGCACCGCAAGGCGTTCCTGGAGGCGATCAATTTTTCCGGTCAAATCAGAATTCTCGTTGGAAAGAAGCTCTATTTTTCGTTCCGCATCGGGATTTTTTCGTTCCGTGACCCCGCCCCACTCATCCTCTAAAGGATAACCATGTTTGGCGCGGATCCAGTTGCTGATCAACCAACCTCCAGTGGCTATGGCGATAATCGCGATTACAAATTCCGGACTTCCCCAATGCATAATATTTCTCCCAAAATTTAAGCTAGTATTTAGCGCAGGTTCTCGATTTCATTGGAAAGCGACGTATTTTTGCTGGTGTAATAAACTTCCATATCAGCGAGACGACGGTCAATTTCGCGAAAGCGTGATTTTACGTTGCGAACAGACCGTTTTGGAGATTGGCGAACGCCTTGCCAAAACTGGAGCTCTTCGGGATCGCTATGATATAGTTCGACCGGTTTTGCATCGAAAGACTTTGCCGCGACCCAATATGCGATCAATGTCCAGGGAAAAGCGAAGGTAACGGTCGCAATAATTGCTGCAAAGCGTACCCAGCCGACATTTATGCCGGTATAATCTGCAATTCCCGCGCATACACCGCTCCACTTCGCGCGTTGCTTATCAAGGTAAAATTTTGTGCGTGCGGAAGTCATGATTAACGCCTTTCTTTTTTCAGTTTTTCATCGAAATTTTCGAGCGAGGGAGAAGCCTCGGATTTTGGTGAAGGTAAAGTTGATTGACGCCAATCAGGGTTGTCCGCAGCCATGATCCGTTCAATCGTATCCATTCGATCGTCCAACCGACGCGCCATATGATGTAGTTCATCGAGCAGGGTTTCGTCTTCGTTGGTAATCGTGGCCGCTGTTTTCCATTTTGTTACATAGTGGAAAATAAGCCACGGAAGTCCTATAAATAATGTTCCCATAACAATGGGGACGATGATAAGTTCCTCTGGCATTATTCGTCACCTTTCGGGCTAGATTTCTTCATGGCCGCTTTCATAGCCTCCAATTCATCATCAATCTTGTCGCTTGATTCGAGCGCCGCGATTTGATTTTCAAGCGTTTGTGGTTCGCTGCCCATGCCAATCGCATCGGCCCGGCCTTCGGCAAAATCAACCTGTCGTTCGAGATATTCAAACTTGGAGAAGGCGTCATGAACCTTTTCGCTATTGTACATTTCGCGGATCTTATAGCGATTTTCTGCGCTTTCGAGGCGGTTGACCAGACTGCTCTGGCGGGACCGTGCCTCCTGCAGTTTCTTTTGCAGCTTGGCGATGTCGCCTTCATTTGCCCGCAAGGCATCGTCTAATACGCCAATTTCAACTTTGAGCTGATCGGCCATGTCAGAGGCTTTGCGTTTTTCAACCAGCGCTGCCTTGGCCAGATCTTCGCGGTCCTTTGAAAGCGCCAATTGGGCCTTCTCATGCCAATCCGCATCAAGCCGTTCCAGCTTGTCAATGTGACGCCGCATCTCTTTCTGATCGGCGATGGTACGGGCAGCTGATGCGCGAACATCGACCAGGGTTTCTTCCATTTCCAAAATAATCATGCGGATAAGCTTTGACGGGTCTTCCGCCTTGTCCAGCATATCAGTGACATTTGCGGCAATAATATCGCGTGTCCTGGTGAATATACTCATGGTGTAACTCCGGTAGTTGCTAGCGTTGTGCCTGGAATGGTTCGAACGTTCAGGCTGGTCTTGGTAATTGTCGTCTTTGTAAAAATTATTTTCGATAAAATCCAATTCTTCAATTTGAAAAGGTGGCCGGGACCGCACTTCTGCCCTGATAACAGAGGGCGGGGGGAAGGAAGTTGTCCCGGCCATTTCGCCTGTCATGCTTTATAGCTGACAGTTGGGGAATAGGAACCATCACTGGTAACCACAGGACCTTGCGCTTCGACAGGGCCAACCGCGCTGATAAAAATGGTTATCCCAAATAGCATGACCGATAGGATCGCGGAAACATCGGTTTTGCTCAGTTTGGAAAATATTGGCATGTCATCCTCCGGTTGTTTTGCAATGGCTTGCGGGTTTGATCACTACATTGCAGGAGGTGTGCCAATTTCATAACATATTGATAAACAATGATATAAATTATTTCTACCAAAAAGAAGATGGTATTAATTGCTATTTAATAGGATATTGCGCTAATCATTGGTCATGGAACGCGAGAGTCAGTTTGTTGGGGAGTCGGGTGCCTTTCTCGACGCTGTGGAAAAGGCCAGTCGCGCTGCCCCGTTGGACCGACCGGTCCTTGTAGTGGGTGAACGGGGTACAGGCAAAGAACTTATTGCAGAGCGCCTCCACCGGCTCAGTATGCGCTGGGACGGGCCGCTCATCACGTTGAACTGTGCGGCAATGCCCGAAACACTGATTGAAGCGGAACTATTCGGTCATGAGGCTGGCGCTTTTACCGGCGCGACAAAGGCGCGGGTAGGGCGTTTTGAGGAAGCAGATGGTGGTACCTTGTTTCTCGATGAGTTGGGAACCCTGTCCTCCGGCGCGCAGGAACGATTGTTGCGCGCGGTTGAATATGGAGAAATTACCCGCATCGGATCATCTCGCCCGCAAAGA
>UOEF01000439.1_pt1 | contig 16043 bp, 15 predicted proteins | sample 1989141 | NCBI WGS metagenome assembly UOEF01 (sample SAMEA4712195, study PRJEB27164) | hydrothermal vent metagenome | biome: marine basaltic hydrothermal vent biome; feature: marine hydrothermal vent; material: mineral | place: Pacific Ocean | collected 2011-06-14/2011-07-23 | depth 1719 m
CCAACCTGGATTGCCACCTCAACCGTTTCTCCGCTGGTTCATGCGCTAAAAAGCGAGGTACAGAACAGTTTCGTCGTACCAAAAAGCGCGTTTTCCTTTGCCGGTTCTTCGGCATAGACATCCAGCGCCGCACCCGCGACATGACCTGATTCCAAAGCTTCCTTCAGTGCCGCCTCATCAATCAATCCGCCGCGCGCGCAATTGATGATACGGACGCCTGCTTTTACCTTGGTCAGCGCTTCTGCAGACAGGATGTTGCGTGTCTGATCTGTTAGCGGTGTATGCATGGTGATGAAATCGGCGCGCGCGAGCAGTTCATCCAGAGTCACTTTTTCAACTCCAATTTCCACCGCGCGCTCGGCGGTCAGGAACGGATCATAGGCAACCACTTTCATGCGAAGACCAATCGCCCGCTCCGCGACAATCGAACCAATATTGCCCGCACCGATCAGCCCCAGGGTTTTGGCGGTCAGTTCGACGCCCATAAATTTGGACTTTTCCCATTTGCCCGCCTGTGTCGAGGCATCTGCGGTGGGGAGTTGCCGTGCCAGCGCGAACATCATTGCTATGGCATGTTCCGCCGTCGTGATGCTGTTGCCAAAGGGCGTGTTCATTACCACCACGCCTTTGGCTGAGGCAGCGGGAATATCGACATTGTCGACACCAATCCCGGCACGGCCCACAACCTTCAAATTGGTTGCAGCCTCCAGCACCTCGGGCGTAACGGTTGTTGATGAACGGATCGCAAGACCGTCATAGTCGCCGATGATCGCTATCAGCTCCTCCGGAGTCTGACCGGTGATTTCATCTACTTCACAGCCACGCTCGCGAAAAATTTCGGCGGCACGGGGATTCATTTTATCTGAAATAAGTACTTTGGGTTTTGTCATGATATAATTCCTGTGTTTCGTGCTCCGCACCTGATGCAGAGTCTGGGGCGGCAAAGCGCCATGAGGCCGGGTGCTCTACATCAAGTGCGGAGCACGCCTATGTTCTCAAGAAAGCTCGGACTTAACCTGCTCGTAGGCCCATTCTATCCAGGGCAACAAACGCGCAACATCTTCCTGCTCCACGGTCGAACCGCACCAGATGCGTAACGAGGGTGGCGCATCGCGATAGCCATTGAAATCATGACCGACACCCATTTCATCGAGCATCCCGGCAATTTTTGCGGGGACGGCAGCCTTATTATCCTCGCTAAGGCCATCATACCAGTCACCCTGAAAGACCATGCAAACACCGGTGTTGGTGCGTTTTGCCGGATCATCCACCATGTTTCGCATCCACGGCGTCGCCTCTATCCAGTCAAAGACCGTCTGTGCATTGCGATCTGCGCGGGCGTGAAGCTCATCGAGACCACCAATGGATTTTGCCCATTCGAGCGAGGCAATATAATCTTCGGTAGCCAGCAGCGAGGGCGTGTTGATGGTCGCGCCTTCAAAGATGGCGCGGTTAAGCTTGTCGCCCTTCTTCACTCGAAAGATTTTTGGCAACGGCCATGAAGGGCTGTAGTTTTCAATCCGCTCGATAGCGCGCGGGCTGAGGATCAGCATGCCATGACCGGCTTCCGAGCCCATCACCTTCTGCCAGCTGTAGGTGGTGGCATCAAGCTTGTCCCAATCCATCGGCTGGGCGAAAACGGCGCTGGTTGCATCGTTGATCGTTACACCTTCGCGCTCGGATGAAATCCAGTCGGTATTTGGAATTTTCGCGCCCGATGTGGTGCCATTCCAGGTGAACACAATATCATTGCCCGGATCTATCTGGCCAAGATCAGGAATCTCGCCATAGTCGGCCTCAAGCACAGTCAAATCTGCGGGCTTAAGCTGTTTCACCGCGTCCTGAATCCAGACATTGCCAAAGCTTTCCCAGGCCGCAACGGTCACCGGACGGGCGCCAAGCATGTTCCACATGGCAAGCTCGACCGCGCCGGTATCGGATGCCGGGACGATGCCGATCAGATAATCATCGGGAATGCCAAGCAGCTCGCGGCTCAGGTCGATGGCATATTTCAACCGGCCCTTGCCCGTTGCAGAACGGTGGGAGCGGCCCATCGCGATGGTGTTGATTTTGTCGAGAGACCAGCCGGGAAATTTGGCAGTCGGACCCGAAGAGAAATTCGGGCAATTTGGACGCAACTCGGGTTGCGGGTAATTCGTATCAGTCATTTCAATGCTTCTCCTTACAGAGAGCTCGCGCGGCGTTGGGACCGCGTGGCCCGACGCCCCATTGAAGGCGCGCGCTGACCAAGTCAAGTGACGATTTAGTTGCTTTTGATACTTTAGATTTCCAAGCCAATTATCGTGTTTTTTGTCTCACCCGGCCAGCTATTCGCCGCATTGCATAGCGTTGACTGAAAAAATTCAGAAAGCATTAACTATATTCTGACAGGCTGATTTTCATGGGAATAATTACTAAAAATGCGCGATCTTTGCGCGTCACAATATTGTTAAGCGCAGCGTCGGTTGTACTAAGCGCTTGCGGTGCCATTCCGTTCGGGAAGGAACCTGTCCGGCCATCAAGTTCGGCTGGCATCGGATCATTCAATCCCACCCCCTCGGCGCGGCAATGCTTCAGCCAGCTTGGCAAGGCCAATGTGCGCTTCTCCCCGCTGCCCAATCGCAATTTCGGTGGTGGCTGCAGCCAGATTGATAGCATCAAATTGCTTGATGTCGGAACCGATGTCACCAACCTTGGTCCGGTCAAATGCAATCTTGCGATCAAATTTGCCGCTTGGACAGAATATGCCGTCAAACGGGCCGCGCGCCAGTATCTGGGAAGCGAACTCAAGCGAATTGAAACAATGGGTAGTTATAGCTGCCGCAATATCGCAGGAACCGGCAAGCGTTCAGAACATGCCCATGCAAATGCGATCGACGTCTCGGCCTTCGTTCTTTCCGATGGGCGCAGAATTTCGGTGGAAAATCACTGGAAAAGCGGGCGTAAAGAGAAACAGTTTCTCACTGCCATTCACAATAGTGCCTGCAAACGCTTTGGTACGGTGCTTGGCCCGGACTATAATTACGCGCATCGCAACCATTTCCATTTCGATATGGGCGGAAACGGATATTGCCGATAGCGGTTATCGTCGCAAGTTTTCTTAAGCCATAACGTGCTTATGTCATTGGCAAGTCACATAGCTTTGTTCTAGGACGATGTTATGACAAAAAAAGATTTACATGACCGCCGTTTTTATCGCGCTGAACAAGAAGCGGCTTTTGCAAAACAGCAAGCCCCAAGCACACCCCAGACCGAGGACCCGGCTTATACGCTTGCGTTTCAGGATACCGAATTCCTGCTTCGCGAAGAACTCCGCCCGGTGCGCTTTCAACTGGAACTGCTCAAACCGGAAATGCTGCTTGATGAGGCGGGCATCGGCTCGACATTTGTCATGTATGGCTCTGCGCGTATTCCCGAACCCGACAAAGCCGACGCCCTGATCGAAGCTGCGAGCGATGAAGCTTCGCTCAAGACGGCCCAGCGGCTTAAAGAAAAATCGAAATATTATGACGAAGCGCGCAACCTCGCGCGACTGGCAAGCGATTGCGGAATTTCGGAAAATGGCAAACGCGACTTTGTCGTCTGCTCCGGCGGCGGCCCGTCGATCATGGAAGCAGCCAATCGCGGCGCTCAGGATGTCGGTAGGGAATCGATCGGTCTTAATATCGTTCTGCCACATGAGCAGGCACCAAATGAATATGTTACGCCTTCGCTCAGCTTCCAATTCCACTATTTCGCGCTACGCAAAATGCATTTCCTTTTAAGGGCAAGGGCAGTCGCCGTATTTCCCGGTGGCTTTGGAACATTTGATGAGTTTTTCGAGCTTCTTACGCTGATACAGACCGGTAAGATGGAACCGTTGCCGATCATCCTGTTTGGCAGGGATTTCTGGCATCGGGTTATTGATTTCGATGCGCTGGCCGAAGAAGGCACGATCAGCCGCAAGGACCTTAATCTGTTTCAGTTCGTGGAAACGGCCGAGGAAGCCTGGAATATTATCCAGCGCTTTTACGATTTGGATTGCCGTTAAAGGGCAGATTATTCTTCGCTAGCTGCTACACCCGCTTCAACCGTTTCTTCTGCGACGACCGCTGCCGTGCCCTCCGTTTCGGCATCATTTTCCGCTTCAGCTGTTTCGTCTTCACCGGCTTCTTCTACAGCCGGTGGTTCCGGGAAGGGAAGGTTGGAACCCTGTGCATTCATATATGCAATAATATTGGCCCGGTCTTCCGGTTTTCCAAGACCAGCAAACGTCATTTTCGTGCCATTGGCATATTTACGCGGGCTGATCAGCCATTCGTTCATATTGTCAAAATCCCAGTTGCCACTGATCGATTTTAGCGCATCGGAAAAGGCAAAACCCGGTTTAGCGCCGTGGGGCTTGCCCAAAACACCATAGAGGTTGGGGCCGATGCCATCAGCACCGCCTTGTTCAACCGTGTGGCAAGCCAGACATTTTTTGAACACCTTTTCCCCCGCAGCCACATCGGAATTAGCGAGCAACACGCTCATCGGAACTTCTTTCGCGCCGCCGCCAGAGGACTCCACTCCCTCAATCGCATAGCCCATGACTTCGGGGCGCTCAGGCTTGTCAGCATGAAAATATTTACCGCTCACAATGGAAAAACCCAGCGCGGCGATACCACCTGCCAATACCCAGCCTGCAATCGTATTATTGTCGCTCATAAATTCCCTCATGCCCCCGGCAATAGACCAGCCTATAAAGCGCTGAGCCAATCGGCCCGCCGCAAGTTTGCGCTTCCTCTAATAAGTACGATGCGCGGTGGCAAGTCTTACCGACACATAGAACCGCTTTTCCCTGTCATATCGCTTGCCCATTTGCTTCCCTTTGGATAGTCGCGGCAAAGGAACAGTGCAAAAGGGGCGCAGGGAACATCATGGACAGTTTTCCGCAAAATGCGTTGAGCATGACTAAAAAAATGGAAGAGACTGCGGCTGGCAATCCCGCGTCTGCCGTGGCTTTTCAAGGAGCCCCCGGTGCCAATTCACATATCGCAGCCCTGCAATTTGATCCCGAATGCCTACCGCTCCCCTGCTTTTCTTTTGAAGATGCATTAGAGTCGGTGAAGCTTGGCGTTGCGGACAGCGCGCTTATCCCAATAGAAAATAATCTACATGGGCGCATCGCCGACATCCATTTCCTGCTCCCCGAATCGGGCCTGCATATCGTTGCGGAGCATTTCATGCCAATTCAGCACTGCCTGATGGCAAAAAGCGCTGACGCCAAAATTAAAACGGCGATGAGCCATCCACAGGCGCTGGGCCAATGCCGCCACTATCTCCGCGAAAAAGGGATTATTCCCGTCGCTTATGCCGACACTGCCGCGGCTGCCGCTTTTGTTGCAGAGGGCAATGACCCCAGCGCTGCGGCCATCGCGCCGCCGCTTTCCGCCGAGCTTTACGGCCTTGAGCCGATTGCCAATGCGATTCAGGATCGCGCTGACAATATGACGCGCTTTGTAATGCTTGCTCCTGAAGCCAGCATGCCCGAAGCCAATGGCCCGCTAATGACGACGTTTGTTTTCGAGGTGAAAAACATCCCCGCTGCGCTCTATAAGGCGATGGGCGGCTTTGCGACCAATGGCGTTAACATGACCAAGCTGGAAAGCTATCAGCAGGGCAATAGCTTTGCCGCGTCCGAATTTTACGCCGATATCGAAGGCGCACCGGGCAATCCGGCCGTGGACCGGGCGCTCGAAGAATTGGCCTTTCACTGCAACAGCGTGCGGATGCTCGGGACTTATCGGCAGGCGCGACCACGGACGGTCGGGGGGTAAATGGAGTTTGTACCTTTGCGCCAAGGACGGCATGGCCTGTTTTGGTTGCACAGGAAGCCGCAAATATTGGTGGTTTTGACAGAAGAACGTGAACGGCTATCCTAATGCGCCTCGTTCCAATTTTTGCCTGTGCCAATATCGACATCGAGCGGTACGGATAATTTCACCGCCGGCTCCGCAGCGCCCGACATAGTCTCGCGGATGACTTTGCTGGCCGCATCCACATCGCCTTCGGGCAATTCAAACACCAGTTCATCGTGCACCTGCATCAGCATTTTAACTTGAGGCAATCCGGCGTCCGCGAGTGCGGGCAACATTCGGGCCATTGCGCGTTTTATTATGTCGGCGCTGGTCCCCTGAATAGGCGCGTTGATTGCCGCGCGTTCGCTGCCCTGACGCTCCATCTGGTTTTGCGATTTCAACCGCTCAAACCATGTTTTACGGCCAAACAGCGTCTGCGTATAACCGGTTTCACGAGCAGATTGCAGCGTGGTCGAAATATATTGATTGATCCCGGGGAAGCGTTCGAAATATGTGTCGATCATATTTTGCGCCTCATCCGGTTCAACCTCCAGCCGCTTCGCCAGCCCCCAGCGGGAAATGCCATAGAGGATTGCAAAGTTAATCGTTTTCGCCCGCGCGCGCGCGTCCCGGTCCTCCGCGCCGAACAGCTCCCGCGCCGTGCGATTGTGAATATCCTCGCCATTTGCAAACGCCTGCTTCAGCGTCTCGACATCGGCGATATGCGCCGCCAGCCGCAGCTCAATCTGGGAGTAATCTGCTGCCAGAATGATATTACCGGGCGCGGCGACAAAGGCCTGGCGGATCTGCCGGCCGATCTGCGTGCGGATCGGGATATTTTGCAGATTCGGTTCGGTGGAAGAGAGCCGCCCGGTCTGCGCGCCGCTCAGCGAATAAGAGGTATGCACACGGCCCGTCTTCGGGTTAATCTGTTCCTGCAGCGCATCGGTATATGTACTTTTGAGCTTGGCAAGTTGACGCCAGTCCACGACCTTCTGCGCGATCGGCTCCCCGTCCCCCGCCAGTCGTTCAAGCACCGTCACATCGGTGGAATATTGCCCCGACTTACCCTTTTTCCCACCTTTCAGGCCCAGCTTGCCGAATAATATTTCGCCCAGTTGTTTGGGACTGCCGATTGAAAATGGCTCGCCTGCCAAATCATGAATTTCTTTCTCCAGGCTTTCCATATTTTCGGCAAAAGTTTTGGAAAGCCGCGCCAGTTCTTCGCGGTCCACCAGCACGCCGGTTTCCTCCATCTTCGCAATCACCGGAACCAGTGGCCGGTCGACCATCTGATACACCCGTGTCGCCCGTTCGGGCACCATCCGCAGGCGCAGTTTTTCCCACAGCCGCAGCGTTACATCGGCATCTTCTGCGGCATATTCGGTGGCCTTATCCAGCGGTACTTCGGCGAAGCTAATCGCCTTCTTGCCGGTTCCGGTCAGCGATTTGAAACTGATACACTCGTGGCCCAGATGCAGCCTGGAAAGCTCATCCATGCCGTGGCCGTGGAGCCCGGCGTCGAGATCAAAGCTCATCACCAATGTGTCATCAAATGGCGAGATCGTGAGGCCATGCTGGGCAAGCACGGTCATATCATATTTCAGATTCTGCCCGATCTTGAGCACCGCATCATTTTCGAGCAGCGGTTTGAGCCGGGCCAATGCTTCGCCGGTATCAATCTGGTCGGGCGTTTCGCCAAACATATCGCCGCTGCCATGGCCAAGCGGGATATAGCAGGCTTCGTTGGGGGCTATCGCAAGACAAACGCCAACAACTCTTGCCGTAACGCTTTCCAGGCTGTCGGTTTCGGTATCAACCGCGACCACGCCTGTTTCGATCGCGCGAGCAATCCATTTATCAAGCGCCTCCATTGTCTGAACACATTCATAGGCGCTGCGGTCAATTGCGGGCGCTTCGGGGAGCTTTGCTTTGGATGCCTGGATTGAACTGGAAATATCGGGATCCTGTGGTTCAGAAATCCCGTCCCCGCCAAGCTTTTTAAGAAGCGAGTTAAACCCGTGATATTCCAGAAATTCCCGCAGCGGCGCATCGGGAATATCCTGTATCTTGAAGCTTTCCAGCGGGTCGGGCAGCGGACAGTCCTCTTTCAGCGTCACGAGTATCCGGGACAGGCGCGCCTGCTCCGCAAATTCGATCAGATTCTCCTTCATCTTGGACTTCTTCATATCCGAAGCTGCCGCCAGCACCGATTCTATATCACCAAATTCATTGATCAACTTCGAGGCGGTCTTTGGCCCCACTCCCGGCACTCCGGGAATATTGTCGCTGCTGTCGCCCATCAGCCCCAGCACATCGCCCAGCTTTTCCGGACCGACGCCGAATTTTTCCTCCACCGTCTTGCGGTTCATCCGTGCGTTTTTCATCGTGTCGAGCATATCGACCCGGCTATCATCGCTTGGCTCGATCAATTGCATCAGATCCTTGTCGGACGAAACAATCGTCACCTTCCATCCGGCGGCAACCGCCGCCTTGGTATAGCTGGCGATCATATCATCCGCCTCGACATTTTCCTCTTCTATCAGCGGTAAAGAAAAGGCCCGCGTGGCATCGCGGATCATCGGAAACTGCGGGCGCAGGTCCTCCGGCGCTTCGGGACGGTTGGCTTTATACTGGTCGTAAAGATCGTTACGAAAGCTGGTACCGGATTTGTCGAGCACCACCGCCATATGGGTCGGGCCATCCGCCGCATTAAGCTCATCTGCCAGCTTCCACAGCATGGTGGTATATCCATAAACGGCCCCAACCGGCTCTCCATGGATGTTGGTCAGCGGCGGCAAGCGGTGGTAGGCACGAAAAATATAAGCCGAACCGTCAATAAGATAGAGATGTTTTTGTTCCGGCGATACAATCGCAGAATCGGTATTTTCTGATTGGGTCATGACCACCGTGATTAGCAGCGCAAATGCGCGCCGTCATGATGAAACTGACGCTGTCTGATCAGATTGAAAATGCAATCATCAATCAGATCACAGGCCACACAGCCCGAGTGCCCGATAACGGTGAATTTCGGGCTGACAGGGCGGCTTCGGTCATCGCTGTATCATAAAAGGGGCGCGGTTTGGCCTGCATACCGGGCTCAAACGATATGACCCGGTTGCGTCCGCGTCGTTTAGCCTCGAACAAAGCGGTATCAGCATTACGCATAAGCAGCGCACGCTCATGATACGGCGCAGCACTGGTCAGGCCGATGCTTACAGTAATGACGTGACGCACACCCTTATGTGGTTCAAAAACCGTATTCTCAATCTCATGCCGGATCATCTCGCCGATAATCTGACCCTCGGCATCGCTGGTATCGGACAGCAATACACCAAATTCTTCACCACCAATACGCCCGACCAGATCCTCTTTCCGCAATATTCTGCGAAAAACCTTTGCAAGCAATATCAATGCCTGATCCCCAATGGGATGGCCAAAACTGTCGTTGATATTCTTGAAGTGATCGACATCAATAATCATCAGTATATTATTGTCACGCTGCCTGCGTTTTTCATCAATTCGGTTGAAAAAGGCCTCGCGATTGGGAAGTCCAGTCATCACATCATAACTGGCTTTATATTCAAGGTTTTTGTTGACTTGGCGGAGCTCGCATTGCGCGGACTGTAGCCGCTGGGTGATGCCGATCAGCTTGGTGCGCTGTTTCGCCATATAAAGACTTAGGGGGATACTAATTCCCCATGGTACAACCAAAGCCAGGGTCAAAGCCTGCCAGAAACGGTCATCCAGTCCGAATGCCACCAGATATAGCGCGCCCGTGATAGCAAAGGACGACAAGGTCGCAATTGCCGACAAAATACCGGTCTGACGCCAAGGTGAAAAATTGAAAACTGTTTCTGACATTGCGCCATCCATAACGATGATAGATTGCAAGCTGGTGCAACATCAAGGTTAACAAGACATGACAGAGCTTAGGGTCAGGATCTATTAAATACGCGGAGCGTGGTTTGAAGCGATTGGCCCTTAGGCGAGGAAGGAAAGTGCGGGAATAGCATCGCTATTTCAAGCTTTTCAGACGCTGCGTAAGGGCCAATCGGTCAAATTCCAAAGGAACATCAAAATGACTTCAATCTCGGGCAAAACAGACTTTGGAAAGTGGCGTAGAGATACAGTTGCTAGCTATCCGATTTGGGAGACGCGGTCTTTTTCGCCACAGGCTTACGCGCGCCGGTCTTTTTTTGGCGAGGATTTGCTTGCGGGAGCCTTTGTTTTTTGCGCCTTGGGCTGACGGGTGGCAGGCTTGCGTGCGCTCACATATTTTTCCAACGCTTCAACGCGTTTATTTAGTGCATCGGCTTCTGCGCGCGCCTTTGCCGCCATTTCCTTTACTGCATCAAATTCTTCGCGTGACACAAAATCCATGCCGCCAAACCATTCCTTTGCGCGTTCGCGCGCGCCCGCTTCGGCTTCTCGTCCGACACCGGCCACCGTCCCGGCAAGGCCATTTAGCACTTTGGAAAGATCATCGAAAAATCGGTTCTGGCTCTGCATGTCTGTAACTCCTTTAATCGCCTTGCTCGCACAAACTGATTCACAAAACGGATATCAATTTTCTATATCTGGGTTCTCGCAGCCGGAACCACAAGGGTTTCCGCTCCAGGGTTTAGCCAATCAATCTGTTTATTGAGAATTCCGGCAAAGCACAGCCAGGCAAGATAAGGAACCATCAACCAAGCAGCCGCCTTCCTGATCCGTCCAAAAGCAAATGTTGTGGCGAGCGCTGTAACAAAAATGAAGATCAGTAACCAGAAAGCAGCAGAAACCTGATGCATTCCGAAAAACAGTGGTGACCAGAATAGATTGAGCGCATATTGGACAAGGAAAAGCACTATGGCAACACCGCGCAGGGGGGCTCCGCGCGCGTGCAGGATCATCGCAAAAGCGGTCCCGATCATGGCATAAAGGACTGTCCAGACGACAGTGAAGGCCCAACCAGGGGGCTGGGCTTCTGGTTTGTTCAAGGCATTAAACCAGCGATTTTCCTCACCGGAACCCGCTACCTGTCCCGACAGAAACCCAAGCAAAATAATGACCGGCACGATGAATAAAATCCAGCGCAGCAGGGACATACGCAGTTGACCTTTTGATGCAATCTGGTTCACCGAATATTTCCTCTGGCAAGGTCACTTCACACGAATCGAAAAACCAGCAATGGCTTTACTTATGGTGCCATAAGCAATTGGACCAAAATTTGCCAGCATCATGAGATGCCTTCCTTTTTTGATACGATATACAGATTTTCTATTGGGGTTCCTGGTCGTGATACCCATGTTGTGATAATGAAATTTATGTACGAGTTTTATAACCTGCCCAAGGATTGTCGCTTATTGCGCGGAATGCTAGTCAATCTTCATGAGTGATAAAAAGACAGCAGAAGCCAATAGATCGGACGATTCCGAAAAAACACCTTTGCGGCAAATCGGCAATCTTAAAATGATCTGGGATAGAGCGGTCCGCTATCCCAAACAGATTGCCTTTGCAGCCATGGCGCTACTTATCGCCGCGATGGCAACACTTGCTATCCCCTGGGGTTTCAAAACCATTGTGGATGAGGGCTTTGTTGCAGGCGGCGGGGACGTAGCACCCTATTTTCAAACCCTGCTGGTAATCGTCGGAGTGCTATCATTGGCAACGGCTTTTCGATTCTATTTCGTCAGCTGGCTTGGCGAACGTGTGGTTGCCGACATTAGATTGGCGGTGCAGCGCAATCTGTTACGTATGCCGCCAGGCTTTTTCGAAGAGAACCGTCCTTCCGAAATTGCCTCGCGCATGACGTCAGACACAGCGGTTATCGAACAGATTGTTGGCACCACGACATCGATCGCGCTTCGTAACATTGTCGTAGGTATAGGCGGCATAATCTTCCTGTTCACTCTCGCACCGACGCTTACCGCAGCGCTGCTGCTGGGTATACCGGTCGTCATATTGCCGATCGTGTTTATCGGTCGCAAACTTACTAATGTTTCGCGATTCAGCCAGGACCGGGTGGCCGATGTGGGCGCGATGGTTGCCGAAACTCTGGGCGCAATGAAGATTGTTCAAGCCTTTGGTCAGGAAAAACGGGAACATGCGCGGTTTGAAGGCGCGGTTGAAGCGACGTTCGACACGGCCAAGCGACGCATCCGGTTACGCGCAGCATTGACCGCAGTTGTCATCGCACTGGTCTTCACCGGCATCACCATGTTGATGTGGCGAGGAGCCATAGGTGTTGCAGAGGGCAGTATCTCGGGCGGCACTATAGCGGCCTTTGTCCTAACCGGGGCTTTGGTTGCCGGCGCATTTGGCGCATTGACCGAAGTTTATGGTGATTTGCTGCGCGGGGCGGGCGCTGCGGGGCGGCTTGCCGAACTATTATCCGCAGAACCGGGTATCTCTGCTCCTACCTCTCCCGTTGCTTTGCCCCGACCCGCCAGAGGGCAAGTCTCGTTTGACAACATAACTTTCTCTTATCCCACGCGACCAGAAACCAACGCTCTTCAGAATTTCACTTTGAAAGTTTCGCCCGGCGAAACAGTGGCGGTAGTGGGGCCTTCGGGGGCCGGCAAATCGACATTGTTTCAGCTCGCACAAAGATTCTATGACCCGCAAAGCGGCAGCGTGCGGATCGATGGCGTTGCTCTGCCTTCCGCTGATCCTGCTGATATTCGCGAGCGGATGGCATTGGTCCCGCAAGATACCGTCTTATTCGCCGCCACTGCCCGCGACAATCTGCGCTATGGTGCATGGGATGCGAGCGATGAGGAAATCTGGGCAGCAGCGCGCGCAGCAAATGCAGAACGGTTTCTACGTGATCTTCCAGAAGGATTGGATAGCTATATGGGTGAAGCTGGAACCCGGCTCTCCGGCGGGCAACGGCAACGGGTTGCCATTGCCCGTGCCTTGCTTCGCAACACGCCAATCCTGTTATTGGACGAAGCGACATCGGCCCTGGATGCAGAAAGCGAGAAACTGGTGCAAAATGCACTGGAAAAGTTGATGCAGGACCGCACAACCATTGTAATTGCTCACCGACTGGCAACCATAAGATCTGCTGATCGGATCATTGTGATGGATGAAGGAAAGATTGTTGAACAAGGTACGCACGAAGAACTGATCGTCAGAAACGGCCTCTATGGGCGTCTTGCCGGTTTACAGTTTAACAGTGGTACGAGTAGCATAAAAACGGTGGTATCAGCCTGATAGAATATTGATTGATGTCTGGACAGAAATAAAAAAGGGCGATCCCTAAATAGGGCCGCCCTTTCCGTCAATTCGAATATGGGAGCTTAGTTCGGCAGGCGCTTTGCCTTATTAAACGAACCATATTGCTCGTTGCCGACAAAACCGAATTTCGTCACGCCACTTTTCTTGATCACCGCCAGCGTCCGATCAACGGTTAGATAGGCTGCGAGCGGATCGGGCTGAAATTGTAATTCCGGTTCCGGAACCATCGATTTGGTTTGATCCAGATAGGTGCGGACCCGATTCAACGAGACAGGGCTATCGTTCCAAAGGATTTGATTGGTCGCCGTAATGCCCAAACGGTTCTTCACCGGGTCTATCGCATCTGGTGGAGGAGGAGTATCGTCCGCCACAGGAAGATCGATCTTGATCGCATGTGTTTGAACCGGGATCGTAATAATGAACATGATGAGAAGAACCAGCAAGACGTCGATGAGCGGCGTCGTATTCATCTCCATCATCGGTTCGCCATCATCGTTACCGCCACTCATTGCCATTATTGCGTCTCCTTAAATTACTTTTGTTCGAACGTGCAAATTGCGTCCGTATTATTATTCGATTGCGATCGGTGTCGAAAGAAAACCGACTTTGGCAAAGCCGGCGCGCTGCATTGTGTAGATTGCTCCACCAATACATTTATACGGCGTATTGATATCGCCGCGAATATGCACTTCCGGCATATCTTCAGGCGTCATGTTTTCCACACCGCCCAAAGCTTCAATCTGATCTTCTAGCGATTTCACTGCCTTTTGCACCAATTCACTCGAATTGATTGGCGTGGTGTTCCAGTAAATTCGGCAATTGCCGCCTGGCGTTGCTCCGGCATATTCGGGATCCCCGGGATCTCGTCCGGCAGAATCCGTCGTTGTAACTGCCAGAAGCACATTCTCACGCTTGGTCGTGGTTACTTCAAATGGAAGAACCGGAAGTTCCAGTTCAACTGTCTGCAAAATCACGGGAACGGAGATCAGAAAAATGATCAACAAAACCAGCATAACATCAACCAAAGGGGTCGTATTAATGGCTGCGATCGGAGCACTATCGTCACTACCTACATCCATTGCCATGGATTCATCCTCTCAAATATTAACTACTTCGGGTAGTGACTATTGCCTCTACCAATTGACGTTGGCTGGACATCGACCTCTAAAATAGGGAGGCGATGCCCAGCCAAACGGCTTATTTTTTCGCAGCAGGCTTAGCAGCGGCTGGTTTCGCGGCGGCGGCAATGGCTGCGGCTGGTTTTACACCACCGTCCGAAGCCATATAGCCCAAAATATCATTGGAGAATGAGCTAAGATCCTCTGCAATATTTTTGTTACGCCCTTGTAGCCAGTTGTAAGCAAGCACGGCAGGGACAGCAACGGCCAAACCAAGAGCGGTCATGATAAGCGCTTCGCCAACCGGACCAGCAACCGCATCAATAGATGCCTGGCCAGCAAGACCAATTTTAATCAGCGCGCGGTAAATGCCGATAACCGTGCCGAACAGACCGATGAACGGAGAGGTTGCACCGACGGTTGCCAGCCAAGGCAGGCCGACCGCCAATTTTGAATTAATCAATCCCTCTGAGCGAGAGAGCGATCCGTGCAGCCAATCATGTGCTTCTACCGGGTCCGTCAGCTTGGAGTGATCCTCTTGAGCACGAATACCGTCATCGATAATCTGGCGATAAGCGCTGTTTTTTTCCAGCTTGGAGGCTCCCTCCTTTAGGCTGCCCGCGCGCCAGAATGTTGAGCGCATCGCTTTTCCCTGTTTCATAATCTTATTCTGTTCAAACAATTTGGAAAACAGGACATAGAAAGACGTGATGGACATTACGACCAGTATCAAGAACGTTGCCCAGGCAATCGCGCCGCCCTGTTCCAAGGCTTCCATCAAACCGAAAGCGTTTTGCGGAGCTTCTCCGCCCGCTGCTGCTAGAATTTCAATCAACATTTTAACATTCCCCTCAGGATAAGTTCATTCAAATAATATTATGTGCCGGGACTGCGAGATTGCAGCCCCTGCACGGGACCAGTTATTTCGGTATCTGCCAACGCACAGCATTGGAATAGGTACCGGTAGTAGGGTTACCAGCTGCATCCAGAGCAGGCTTGAATCTGGCGCGCCGCTTCAGGTTTTTGCACGCGGCCGCATCAAGATCGGCATGGCCGCTGGAGCCTGTCACCTGACAATTAGTCACACGACCATTTGCGCCAACCGTTAGGCGGAATCGGGTCGTACCCTCCCGCTCTTCACGCAAAGCGCGTGACGGATAGTCATTCGCATTGGCCCATCTACCCGGGTTTCCGCGTGGTTCCGGATTCGCTCTCTGCGGCGGCGGAGGCGGAGGCGGAGGCGGAGGCGGCGGTGGGGCCGCTACAGGTGCCGGTGGCGGCGGTGCCGTAGGAACAGTTGAAATAACCGGTGCCGACGGCGCAACTATCGGTGCCACGATGGGCGGAGGCGTTACCACTGGCGGCGGTTCAATAGGCTGGTCCGGCGGTGGCGGTGGCGGTTCCTCTGGCTCCTCTGGCAGTTCTTCTTCCTGGATATCGATCATATCAAGCTGCGTTGCAACTTTCTTGACCGCGTCATAGGCTAGTCCAGTGACCAGCACATATCCAAGCAACACGTGAATTAGTACAACAAGGATGATAGATACCACCCTGCTCGAACTCATCTGTTGGTCACCATAAGCCATTCAGAATTTTCACTCCTTTTCTTCCCCCAGGGTCAAGGACGTCTATTCGAAGTCCTTATTAGAAAGCAAGCGACAGGAAAATCGCCGCGACCCTTCGTTACCCCATGACGACTTTCATTCGTTCGTAGTCATCTTGTCAATGTTTTAACGTCACATGGTTGGTCAGGCAATCGGTTTGTTAATTCAGCGTTGATTAAGCTGTGAAAATTGCAAAATACCAGCTAAATACGATCCCTCCCTCTATTGGATTAACCTATGAAAAAGAACCGAATCAGATTGCCCGCCTTCGTATTTTT
>UOEF01000456.1_pt1 | contig 14905 bp, 3 predicted proteins | sample 1989141 | NCBI WGS metagenome assembly UOEF01 (sample SAMEA4712195, study PRJEB27164) | hydrothermal vent metagenome | biome: marine basaltic hydrothermal vent biome; feature: marine hydrothermal vent; material: mineral | place: Pacific Ocean | collected 2011-06-14/2011-07-23 | depth 1719 m
TGGATTGCGCCGCAAACCGCGCTATTTTGACGGCAGGATGCTGACCGGGGCGGACCTTACCCGTGATCAGGAATATATCCGGCAGCGGCAAAATGACCTTGCCGCGGCGACCGGCACCGGAATCGTTTCCGGCCTTAGGGTGGCAATGACCAGCGACCCTCGCGGTCAGACCATTGCGCTGGAATCAGGCCACGGGGTAACGCCATCGGGCGCCATCGTAATGATTGAGGAACAGCGCGATGTAGCTTTGCTCGACATCCCCGAAATCCGCCGCCTTGATGCAACATTGGGGCTTTCACGAAAGCCGAACGCGCCATTGGGGCGCCGGACGGGCCTGTTTATCCTGGCCCTGCGCCCGGTTGAATTTAGTGCCAATCCGCTTGCCTCTTATCCGACCGAGATTACCGGCCAGCGCGGCTTTGAGGATGGCGATATCATAGAAGCGACGACGATTAGCCTGATCGCTTATCCCGATGGTGATGCAGGCGGCTCACTCAATGAAGCGCGCCGATTGGTGGCGCGGCAGATTTTCAGCGGTTCGGCCGATGGTATTCCGCAAGACGCACTGCCGCTCGCCATGGTTGCGCTGGACCGCGGTGTGGTGCGCTGGATCGATATGCCCATGGTCCGCCGCGAAACTGGCGCGGATACACCGCTGCAAGTTGCCATGGGTTCCCGTCCCAGAGCACTGTCCGAAGCATTTGTTCTGCAGTATAATCAGCATCTGGGTGATGTGATTGCCGATCGCCGTGCGAGCGGTCTCGACATGAAATTCCCGGCGCAGGAATATTTTTCCTATTTACCACCTGCCGGCCAAATACCCGCCGAAGCGATTTCCATTGGAGATGATGCGCTGGAACAAATATGGTTCCCGCAGGGGATGGATGTGAATGTCAGCTTCATTCCTGCTGATGAAGTTGTGACAATTGCTGAAGAGTCACTCACCTTACCGCCCATCGATCTCGGTGGTGGGCAGGACGCAATTGATGGTATTTCCATCGTCGCCCTCATCCCGGTTTCGCGCACGCTCTTTCATCATTTCGCGCAATCTCTTGAAAAGCTCAATCTGAAAGCCGGGCAAACCGCGCTTTCATCCGTGCGCGAGAAGCCAATTGCTTCGCTGCAAGCGATGTTGGCGCGCCGGGCGGTGCGTCTTTCGACCAAAAAACAGTTGGCCGAAACGGGCAGCAGCGAAATATTAACCGCAAGCGAAAAAGCACAGTTGCAGCTTTGGGAAGCTGCGTTGTCCGAGGCGTTCGCCGCCTTACCCCGGGAAGAAAACGGCACACCGATGATTTTCTATGCGCGCCGGCGCGCCGTTGCCTATTCTGCCGAAGCGGTTGGTCGCAAAATTGAAGTAACCGGCGACAGCGATGCTGACAATGATAGCAGCGAAGAGCACGTTGAAACCGAAGTCGAAAAACGCTTGGGCGAACTTAGCCTGAAAACGCGCTTTAATGCTCTCAAGAAAGCGTCAACCGCTGCGGCAGTAGCGCGCATCAATGAGCTGTTGCAAATAAAGACAGTGCGCGAATCCGATCTGTTTACGGTTGCTGCAATCAAGGAACTGGAAGAGACTATTCCCGGAGCTGAACGCTCTGCATCGGCGTTGGAAACTTCCGCAATCCGCGCAGCAACTCTCGATAGGTCTATTTCGACCCGGAGCCTTCGCGCCATTGAGCCAACGCTGGCTATTTCACGTGCTGGCTTACTCAGTTCGAGGGTGGAGCGCGCCCGGCTTGACGCCGGTTTCATCAAGCGAAAAATGCTTAGTGAAAGCGATGTCCTTTCTGTTGCCAAGAGTTTCCGGCAACCGGAACTGGGTCAGGGTATCTCCCGGATCGCCAAGGCTACCGAGCCGGAAATCTTTGAAAAGAAATCCGGCATGTGGCTTGGCGACACCGGGCTGGCGCTGGAAATCGACCTGATCGGTATGAAAGCGGAAGGTTCCGAATTCGAGGAACTGGCCGCGACAATTGCCGAAGCCGTGAAGTCGCAAGATAGCGATACAATTATAAAGGTCGTCAAAAAATTCCTGGAAAGGTAGAGCAATGCCGCAACGTGTAACGCAGATTAGACCGCATTTGGGCGATGAACATGTTCTGGCCGTCGATCCCCCTATTCGCCCCAATAGCGAAGGCTTTTGGCGGCGGCGGATACGCCCGTTCACCGGCCGTGCGCTTTCCCACAAGGCGCTGGAAACGGAACAGAATAGCTCTGCTGGAATGCAGAGGTTAAGAGGTCAAACGGTTTCACATGGTGTTGTTTCGGGCCTCGAAGCGCGGCTGGGGCGTGGTGCTATCGGCAAATCCCCCGATGATGCGCGCCTGGAAATATCCGAGGGCATTGGGCTGGCCAGATCTGGTGAAGATATAGCCATTATGTCCGGCCGCAGCCTACTTGTGGGTAATCTTCCGGTCATAGCGCGCGCCGATTTACTGGACGGGGAGGAACCACCTGAACTGGCCGGCGATACCGATGGACCCGAATTGCCAGAAAATTTTCTGCGGCCAGAACTGCCGCGCAGACAGTTTGATGAACTGTCCCAGATGATTGCTGCGGTGAAGGCTGACAATCTTCCCCGCGCTGCCATCCTTATCGCGGAACCGATTGTCACAACCATGCTGGGGAATGCGGGCGATCCCGATTGCCCGCCTGATTCCCGAGACGATGCTTTCGATGACCTGCAACATATTGATGGCACCCGGCTGGCGCTCTATTTCTGGCCCGAGGAAATGACCGGCTTCAATGGTAATCCGGGTTACAATTTGCCGGGCGACGGCCCCGATCAGCGCAATATCATGGCGCACCGGATTTTTGCGGTTGAACGACTGTTTGATGAAAATGATTCCCATCCGTGGGAGAACCGCGGTGTCCCCTTGGCACTGTTGGGTTTCAACCAGGATTGGACACTTAAATTTCTCGATAGCAGCGCCGTTGTTCGCTCTGGCGGAATGCCCAAACCGCGAACCAGCTTTATTGGTGGAAGCGGAAATCCCTATTTGTGGCAGGCGCAGGTCAGCCAGTTTTCCGAGCATCTTATGGCATTGGAAGCGGAGCCTGCCAATGCGCTTGCAAAAAATTTCGAATTTTTACCACCGGTGGGAATTTTACCATCCGACATATTGAGTGGCAATGGCCGGCAATCCTTTTTCCCCTCGGGATTCAATGTCAGCCTGGCCCCGGTTCCATTGGAGCAGTTAAATCTTGTAATGAAGGAAAGCGCGGGGCTGGCGCCATTTAGCATGTCAGCTCCGGATCAGGTTGAAATGCTGCTGGCGGTTCCCGCCCGGGTTTATGAGCCGGGATTGCTCGAAATGGCCGAGGTAGACATCCGGTTTCAAAAAGCGATTGATGAATTTACGCAGGATCGCGGGAACTGGCTTTCCCGGCGGGAAGTGATCCGGCGGCGACTTGACCAGCTAACCACTACCAACCGTGGCCAGCCTCAAGCATGGAATATTATCGATTCTCCTGTCGCTGAACTGGTCGACGCCGGGGATCAGATCGCCCCTTATAATGCCGGAGCGGTAATCGTCCAACAGGCGGGCAGCGCTCTTCGGGCCAGTCAGCTTGTTGGCGCGGAAACCGGCCTTTCGTTATCAAAGGGGGACAGGCTGTTTATATGGATAAAAATTCCCAAGCAGGACCAGCCCAAGGCTCTCTCAATCCGGCTGAATCTGGACAAGGCGGAACCTGCCGAAACGCCAAAATTCGGGCATAGTTGGGGCGACAAATCCTCTCTGCCATTTTTTAACGTCAACAATTTACCGGCGAACAGCCATGATGCAGAAATACCAACCGCAAGCACGTGGACGAAGCTTGAAATTGATGCTGCCGATATTGTTGCGGCAAATGGCGATACGCTTTTTGGCAAGCGGTTCGACGGAATAGAAATAGCGCAACATAGCGGCGAAGTCGCTTGGGGGCCGATTGGCAGGATTGATACCAATGGCCGGGAACAATATTTCTTCCACGGCGCTGTTCCCGCGGGTAGCAAATTGACATTGGGTTCTGGCGCGACAGTGGTTTCAGCACCAGCCAAAAAGGAACCCCGATTTGGAACCACCCTCAATGACGAACAGCTAGTTTCTGCCGATAAGCTCGCCTTTCAGTCTCGTTGGACGCAGCCCTCGTTACAGCGTCATTTCATAACGTTAAACCACGATGGTTTTACCGGGTTGATAGATGATATTGAAAAGCGCCTGACCTCCACCAATGATGCCATCGACCTGGGGTTTGTGCGCGCGCGGTCGGATATTTACCGGCTACGTCAATTCATATTGGGTGAAGATGCCGCATCAAAACTGGTTACTTCTCCGGCTCTAGCGGATCTGGCGACCCGCAATGAAAGCGCACGGACGACCGGTATTGATCTGACCAAGTTCATGGCAAAATCATATGCAACACTGGCCGAGCGTGAGCCGGATAATCCATTTATTCCAAAAAAATCGACTAGGGCGGCCGGGGATGTGAGGACAAGGGCAGATGATCGTGGTTCCGGTGGCCGAACGCCAGGACTTCCTCAATCGGCTTTCTTATCTGCCGGCTCCGGAGCGCGCGGCGACGGCGCACTATTTATGTCGTCAACCACGCCATTGACTGTCTTTCCTATGGCCTCATTTGCGACAATCGCGACAACAGCGCCATCTGAATCTTCTGCGCCAGCTTTCGTGATGGGCATTGCCCCCGCTGAACAGCCTGCCATCGCCCGCGGCACGTCTTTCGGGAAAGGTGTTGTCGATATACCAGGCGTCATAAAAGTGCCGTTTCCGGAACAAACCATCCCGCAATATAAGATCGTCGGCAATTATAACGCTGCCTACAAACCTTCCTATGGGGCGATCAAAGCCGGAATTGCGAGCAGCCAGTATAATAGCAAAGACATCGTGCTACAGCGCGCACTACCGTCGGTTGTCGAACGTACGGTCAGTGTTGCCAAGCGGATCGAAGAAGCGCCGGCGAAACAGGCTTATGATTACGCATTGGCCGGGAAAATGGCTATTTTCACTACCGTCTCAAGTTTGATCGACATCGGTAAAAACAAAACCCGCGTCGAAGGAATCTCCCTCGAAGATTTACCGATGCCCGGCTATATCTACAGCGGAGATGATGCGACAAAAAAGGAAGCCTTGGTTACCATTGGCGATGTAATATTGGACCGGCAGCTACAATCCGAAGTTGATGGTCATAAAAGCGAATATAGCGATCAGGATGATATAGGCGCCAAAGAAGGCCGCCATGAAAGCGACTATTTCGATGCTGCGGTTTCCGCCATAGACAATAGCGTCGCATTGATGCGTTTGGTGGAAGGTCGCGTTGATCTTTACAGCAAGTTTTTAGCCGACGCCCAAGACACCCGAAAAGCCCTCGAGAAACAAATACGCGCCGCGAATGTGCGATTGGGCGAGATTGCAATTGAATTGGAAGAGGCCCGCCATGACGTCGAAGTTGCCGGCGCTTTACTCGCCGAAGCACTCCAGAATCGGGACGAAACCAACGAGCGGCGGCAAGCGGTCATAAAAGAATATGGCAACAGCATCATCTTTCGGCGTCCACGGTTCAGCCAGCAAATAAAAAACAGCGCATCTGCCCAGGTGCTCGATGCACTGATCGAAGACCCGGTTCTTACCTGTATCGCCGCCCATGATGACGAGCCGGAAGAAATCAAGGATTATATCGCTCTGTTCCACGATGCCCCGGTTAGCTGGTTCCCGGATATTTCTGCCAAATTGTCGCAACTCAATAAGCGTGGCGTTGCTGTGAAAACACTGTTTGCTGTGAACACGCGGGCACAAATAGCGCGCCGGTTTACCGCCCAAAATACCGCCAGCAGGTCCATTGGACCATTATTCGCGGTACATTCCGCGATGCTCGCCCAGCAGAATATATTGGAACGGCGCAGGCAGGATGCGCGCCAGTTAGACCTGGCTGCTGTCAGCGCGCTGCCACTCATTGATCTGCAACGCCAGATTCGCAAAGCGGCGAGTATGGGCGATATTATTGACGGCGTTCGCAGCCGCCCCCGGCTTGCCAAAAGAGCCAGCGCGCTGCTTGAAAATATCGGCAATGTCGCTGCTTGCCTGAACAGCGAATTCAATGAAATTGATCCGGTTGTCCGCCTGGAATGGGCAGAAATCCTGTCCGAGCATGACGATGGAATTGAGCTATCCATGCTCTCGGCCTTGCCGGAATGGGGCGCTATTTCCATTGAACAACGACGGCGGCTGCAAAGCCTGGTTGACTGGCTTTTTCTGCAAATCGACCCGCGTGAAACGGAAGCACGACAGGCGATGAACCAACTGGTTCGAATCTGCCTGCTGATGGCTTCCCATTCTCCAGTCGATAAGCTGATCCCGGCAACAATTGTAACGCCATCTCCGGCACGGGTTGGCACATTAATCCCTCTCCGGGTCGATGTTTCGATCATCCGAACAGGCCTGATTGGAATGATCCGCAGCAACAGCGGCCGCAGCCTTGCCTCGGTCAAGGTCGAGGAAATTGGCAGCGAGATCGCACATGCCCGGGTGGTCCAAAGTTTTGCCAGTACCGAAATATTGAGCCAGGGTTTGCGGATCAACTTTGGCGGCGCCGTAAGAAGGCGGTGAACCAATGATCATCAATTCCTTGAAGCTGAAGGCAGAACAGGACCGCCATGATATTGGGCGCTTTCATCTGGAACAAGCGTTACGTGCCGCCTCGCAGCCCGCAGAAAAACTGATTATCGTACGAAAAGTCAGTTTGGGGAAACTGGATTTTTCTAAACATAACCGGAAGCTGTCAAATCAAGTCCAGCATAGTTTAACCGAAAAATATTCCAATGCCGTTCACGCGTCCCAAACATTAACCGGCTCCGCTGACGTCGTCTGGTTTCGTTCAATCGGCGAGGCGCGACAGATATTTTTATACCTGCTCATCACTGGTCAGCAACCAATTGCATGGTTCTGGCGGCTCGCGATTGAAGATTGGCGGGGCGGTGATGCTATTGGCTGGCTTGATGAACGGGTTCGAGCCGCTGGCGGTAATGGGCGACTGGCGATTACCCTGGGTAGGGAGCTGCTTGCCGCCGCCCGGCGAGCAAGCGGCTCATCAATCGCTCAAGCCTTTGGCAAACTATCTGATCTCACCTGTCAGCAATATTATCCTGCTCCTTTCGACGAGCCGAAAAAACCGGCGATTGCCGGCATTCCAAACTTCGCCAGTGATAATGAAACTCCCCGGGATGTGCCCTTTTCGCAGATAGAGGCTTTGGCCGGGCAACTTCAAATGCGGCGAGGCGCGCGCGAGATCGTTGATGCGGCAATATTGGCGAATAATCTGCCGGTTGCCACCTTGTTGATGCGGCTCCTGTTGTCTGCGGTACGGCCCGACCATGCGAGCACGTTGGTTGTGTTTCCTTATTTGGCTATCGAAATTGTGAAGGCAATCGCAGAGGATAGATTGGGCAGCCGGGCTCCCCAAAATGTCGATGAGGCAGAGCCATTGGTGGCAAGCAGGGAACAGGGGCCAGAAGAATCAGCGGCAAAAGATGATTGGCCAACAGCCCTGACATTGAAGGAGAAAGGTGAGACTAACGCTGAAGTAGTTGAGGATATTCTGTTCCAATATCATGACAATCAGTCAGGACGTTTGGATCGCGAAGATATACTGACAGGAGAGGAACAACATCTGTCAAATGCGGGATTGTTGCTGATCGTCCCGACGCTAAGCCGCTTGGGTCTGGAGCAATGGATCGACGCACGCCGGAATAAATTCAAATTCAACTTCGCAGCACATCTGATCGCCTTTATGGCCTCGCAATACGCCGGTAAAAAAAATCGCCCGATCATGGACTTGCTTGATCTGATTGAGGGCGATGCGAAGAAAATATTTTCTTCGCATCGGTCTGAATTCCATCTGTGGAGCAAGGCGACTGACAATTGGCTGCGAAAAAAGGCGCGGCGACGGTTGCATGATCTGGCGCGGCGCGGCGGCTGGGCATCGCGCGATGCCGAAACACTGAACATTCGCTTTTCAGAAGCCGCCGCTGACATCCGGCTCCGGCGATTGGCGCTGGACGTCGATCCGGGCTGGGTTTCGTGGCTTGGCAGAACCGTCCATTATCATTTTTCGGATGATCCCCTTGATGGCAATTATTCGAACGATAGGGGAATGGTACCGTGAATGTTCACTCTCCCATCGATTCAATCGGTTATGGTCAGCTGGCGCGGTCTGCACTTCTGGCTGCGATTCAGGCCGGCGATAGCGCTGCGGCAGACACCGAAAACTTTCACCTGATCGCCAAAGCCATGTCCGCCGCAAGGAAATCACCGCTGCCGGGGGATGATCGCCTGAACCGGCTGGCCGATGTTATGAATCTTTCTGACGTGGAAATACTGGCCACCGCATTATGCCTGGAAGTTGAGCGCGACCCCCATTTTGCGCGGACCGTAGCCTTAGCGCAGGAGCCTGTTGGAAAATCGCGGCTATTGATCGGCCTGATAACAAAAACTCTGCTGTTCCTTGGCGCTGAACCGGTGTCGCTGGCAACGGGCCATGCTGTAGAGAGCGGATTGCTGATCCTTGGCAATGAAGATGCGCCACTCCCCGAACGAAGCCTGTTTCTCTCGCCTTCCATGGCCGCAGCATTGTCCGGTATTGCGGTGCCGGATGACCAATTCAACTTGATGAGTGATCTCGATAGTTGTTTGACCGGGGAACAGTCCGGAAAGGCAATGGCGCTTGCCAATGACATCGAGAATGTTCCGCATCTTGGTATTTTGCTGCGTTCCTCCACTGCCATTGAAACCAAGGCAATGGCGTCTCAAATCGGGGCTCATCTTGGCAAAAGCCTGGTGGTGACGAAGCACAAAGAAATCCAAAAAAGCGCCGCCTGGCTCCACGCCCTGAATTTGATTCCAGTTTTCGAAACCGGAATCGGTGTAGCAGAGAAATGGGAACTGCCGGATTTACCCTATTATAAAGGGCCCTGGATAGCTCTTTCCGGGCTCGAAGGGGTCATTGAAGCGGCCGGACCGGTGCGCGAATATATATTTGATGTTCCCAATGCCAAAGAACGCGCCAAGTTGTGGCAATCACACGGATTGTGCAAACCCGATGCCAAACTGGCGGCACAATCATTCCGCCAGGGTAGCGGTCGAATTTATCAGCACGCAGAAAAGCTAAAACTTACCGCAACAAAAAACCAGAAACCAACCTGGAACAAGCTCAAGGAAATAGTGCGGCAAAAAACCCATGATATAGACATGGGCGCGCATCATGTCGCGTCGCGACAGCTTGCCAAAGACAGCCTTGTTTTACCCGGTGATTTGAAACGCATGCTGGGCGGATTTATTGATCGTGTCCGCCTGCGCGATCAGCTTTCCGATAAGCTGGGTCCAGCGGTCACATCGCGCTATCGTCCCGGTGTACGCGCTCTGATGTGCGGAGAATCGGGCACAGGAAAGACGATGGCCGCCCATTGGCTGTCGGACCGGATCGGCCTGCCCCTTTACCGGGTCGACATGGCCACATTGACCAGCAAGTGGATTGGCGAGACCGAAAAAAACCTTGCCCAATTACTGTCCACAGCAGAAAACAGCGATGTCATCCTGTTCTTTGACGAGGCGGATTCGCTGTTTGGCGCCCGCACCGATGTTTCCGATGCAAATGACCGCCATGCCAATGCCCAGACCAATTTTCTTTTGCAGCGGATCGAAGAATTTGATGGTATTGCCCTGCTGTCCACCAACGGCCGGGATCGATTTGACAATGCCTTTGTCCGGCGGCTTGATTTTATCATGGAGTTCCCGCTGCCCGATAGCACGGCCCGGCGTGACTTATGGGTCGGTCATTTGGGCAACAATCATACGCTCTCCGACAAGCAATTGGATCGTCTGGCAATTGAGGTGGATATTGCAGGGGGCCATATTCGCAACATCGTTCTTGCAGCGGCCGTTCTGGCTTTGCGCGAGGACCGTCGGATCACCACTGTAGACATTATAGCGGCGCTTTCCGACGAATATGCCAAGCTCGGCAAAGCCTCACCACCGCTGAAACTGTGCTGAAAACAGCGCAGCGCAAGTCCAGCTCGCCGCCCAAAACGGTGAACCCCGCAGCAATGTCACCCGCACCTGCGCCGGTCACAATCGTCCGGCAGAAACTCCCCATTTATCTTGTCGATACCCAATTGGACAGTCGGCTCAACAGCCGGATTGCGCCGCCGCCCGTCTCCAAAAAACCAAAGCCGGAAACTGGAAAGTTAGAAACCAAAATAGACGCAAAAGAACCGGGTGCATCTGATCCTGACAGTGCACCCTCCTCCCAAGTCGTAATGAATATGTCGGGCATGACAATCACCGGCAAGGTCGACTCAAATCTGAGCGGAGCAGTGCTGGGCGGCGGTGGTTCTGGAAGAAGGCGCACCGGAACGCACGGGGGGACTAGCAGCAAGGCAAAGAAACGCCCGGATCAGGACAAAACACTGCCTGAACCGACAAATGGAAGCAGCGCGATTAACCGATTGCCGGTTTACTTAAGGCTTGATCCAGTGCGTTTCGATGCGCCCCTGCAATTAAAGGTAAAAGCGGGCGTCACGGCGGAAAATACAGCCGCGCAACAAGGCAAGAAAATTGCCAAATCGGTTTACCAAAAAAGCTATGCGGATGCCGCTCAAAAAGCCCGGGCGTTGGCGGATCGACTATCGCGAGAAGCACAAACCATCGCAAATCTTGCGGCCGTTCAGAATAACAGCCTCGCCCAATTTCATCAGTCCGGCCTGAACAAACAACTTGCCAAGCTGGATGGTGATCTTGCGCGGCAGAAAACAACGCTAAGGCGTAACAAAAGGCAAAGCTTGCGCCGGTTAAACATTGCCGCGCGCTCAATAGAGCAGGGCCTGGCCGACGCGGCCCGCGATGCGCTCAGCGAAATGTCCGGGCTTCATGGCAAATATGTGCAAGAAAAATCCGGGCCTTTGGCAAGGGCAACCGCCGCGCGCACCGAAATAAAAGCAAACCCCGCTGCAGTAAAAAAGGCGCGGGAAACAGCCGTCAAAAAGCTTGATCAGCTTAAAAAAAGCCCCCTGTCCGAATTTCCTGACAAGGGATCGGTTGTCGCCCGCGCAGAAAACGAAGCGATTCGGGACTTTCTTCCACCCTATGTCGAGGACGCCAAGACGGACATTAACGAAAAGGGAAAGCGGTTTCAGGACGATTTAGCCAAAGCATATGAATGCGTGCCGTGCAATCTGGACTCTGCCTTTCAGGCAATTGATACCAAATTGGAGATCCTGTCGATCACCGGGCCAAACAAGATAAGAAGGGAGACGAAAACCAAGACAGATTCTTTGGCCGCCAAAGTCGAGCAGCTCGAAACCACAATCAGGAAAACCTATCGTCAGTCCGAGAAAATGCTGATCGAACAGCATGAGGCGGTACGCAAGCAATTGGTAAATTCTGCCGAACAACAGGGCGCAGCGGAGCGGGCACGGATCGCCAGTGGCGCTCAGGTTCAAAGCGATCAACTCAGCGCAATGGCAGGGGCGCAATCGACGGCAGTTGAAAATGTCCATGACATGTTCGAACAGCAGTCGGGCGGGGATGAGCAACAATTCGCACAGGCCGTTGTAGGCGGTTCGCAAAAGCTCGCCAAAAATCTGGACGGACTTGGCCGGAAACAACCCGGTGACGCTTCAAAAAAATATCAGGAAACGGCTCAGGAAACCGGCATTCAAAGCCGCCTGTTCGAGGATCAACAACGTGAAACGCGCCAAGCCTCACACAAAACAGCGCGCAAGCTAATCCGGAAAGCGCGCGGACAGCTTAATCGCCGGGTCAAAAAGGAAATAGATGCGCTTAAACCTCTGCCCAATCAGGCGCGGGCCGCTAACAAGGCCTATCTGGCACCAATATATTCCGCGTTCAAAGGGACGTCAACAAACTTGAAAGCCGGTGTAGAGAGTGTCGCGAAAGGGGTAAAAACTGCCTACGAAGGGGGCGGGGGCAGTGGCGATACGGGCAAGTCTGGCTCGCTGAAAGACATCGCAAAAAAAGGCGGTGATGGAGCCGTTAAAAGTGGAACAGCCGACAACCCGGCAGCAAAGGGCAAGGTGCCAGCCAAACCTGCATCCTGTGGCGACTGCGGGAAAGACGCCAAAAAAGACAAGAAAGCACCCGAGAGCAAAAGTGGAACCAAAGGCACGGGTGCCGGTAAGGGCGGCGGTCAAGCTAAGGGGGCTGCAAAGGGGACGGTGGCAAATACCCCTGCCGCATTTGTCGATTATTGCAAAAAAGTTGCAGGCAATGGCAAGGAAGCGGAGCAAATTGCAGGCCTTGAAAGCAAGGCCAGGACCTCTGTAGAACCAGAGCTTAAAAACCGTGCTTCAGCGGCGGTATCATCCTTCGAGACATTTACATCGGTCGATATTACAAAATTAATGGGTGCCCTTCGATCCATCACGGCCATACAGGGCGCGGCGATTAAGGAACTATACAAAGATGACCGTCCGCGCGGGATAGATTTTGATATCTCGTTTCTGATCAAACGTAAATCCTGGTCTGCGGGCAGCACGGACCGGGCAAATGTTGAGGCAGCCCAGGCGGCTTTGAACGGAAATGTCCCTAATGCCGCCATGGCGGAACTCACCGCGGCGTTCAACTATTCCAACAATAATCAGCGGATCAAGGAGGTGATGGAATCACTCACGCCCCAACAGATGATCGAGTTCAACGCAAAATATGGTTCAAAACTCGATGAATTGCAGAAGCAACTGGATGGCAAGGAGCGGAAAGAATTCGAAGCCCTTCGCAACGTTGAGAAGGGTGGAGCGGACAAGGCTAGCGCCCTGAATTTGAAATATGAACTCGACAAACATAATCGTAAACAAGGTACCAAACGCGGATTTGCCAAAGGCGAAGCGGTCAAGAAGGCCAGCCTCAACGCCTATGATCGTGCAATCCACGGGGACAAGGAACGCAAAGGTCCAGCCGATATATTCAAGCTGGAGCATGACGAAACGAAAACAAAACGAACCAAACAACATTGGAAAGACACCAGGCTTGAATTTGCCAGACTGCCTGGCGTTGTCGAGGCATCCGGCAAGGAATCCAAGGGCGAGCTGTCTAACAAGGCCAAGTTGAACCAGGCCAACAAAGCTTTGTCGGATTACGCCATCAAAGACTACGATCCATACGCCCATCGTCGACCAAAAACCAAAACCAGATCCGGCCGGCCGCGTTATAATTTCTATGAAGACAAGATGAAGGGGCACCACAAGCTCTGGATTGATAATATTCTCAAGCATGGTGGGAATAGTGAAGAGGCGCGCGCGGCCGAATTTGTCATCAAGCTTGACCAAAAGGGCAGGAAAACAAAACCCAAAGATTTGGAAAAAACCATCCGTACAGGAGAGGGTGATGCAAAAGAGGGCGCTGGCTATAACCAGCCAGGTCGCGAAAGAGGTCGCGCCGAAGAATTGAAGAAACGCAAGAAAATCATGCTGCTGGCGGCCCAATATAAAGCCACGCTCAATCCCGATACCGCCAAGCCCAAAAATGACAAAGCGGCGCTGGAAAGCATAGAGAAGGAAGTTGAGAAATATTACGGCAGAGACAAGAAAAGCGCCGAACTCATGCTTGGCGTCATCAACGAAGATGGCACGCCCGAACAGCGACAGAAACACGCGCTCACCACCATCGAAAACGCAATATCCTCGGAGGATCATGAACATGCGCTAGCCCAGCTGAAGCGCATGGACCGAAAGGAAATCGACAGGCTTGCCAAGGATTATCATGACAAGCACGGCAAAGAGCCATCGCTTTATCAAAAGCTAGGCCTGTTCAAAGGAAATCACTGGTCGGTTACCAATATGAACGGCGCGGTATTTTCCGGCGACGAGGCCAATTCGCTTGAAATAGCAATGATGGGCGTACCGCAGCACGACAAGGAGCGAGCAGAAGTCGCGCTTCGGGTTATGGATCAGACCGAAGAGCAATCAAGCTGGCTGGGCCGGGGGCTTGCCGGGCGCGAATTTGACCGAATGACGAAAAACGCGACCGAGCTTCGCCGGCTGGCGGGAATTAAAAAGGGAGATATTGACGAGCTCGGCCGTATCCGGACGAGGGATCCGCTGCTTGGAACCGAAATCCGGCTGGGCAATTTTGACAAGGATGGGAATTTCAATCCGCCCAAAGGGGCCGATGTTTCCGATTTCGAAACAGCCGTTGCGATGGCGCGGATCACATCGTCAAACTATACCGAGGCCACAGACAAAATAGCCAATTTTGTTACCACCGCGCTGGTTGTTGTGGCAGCGGTAGTGACCACGGCGTTGACCGGCGGCGCAGCGGCGTCCATCTGGCTCCCGCTTCTGGTAACTGCGGGCGCGGGACTTGTGGGCATCGGCCTGAACGCGGCGATCAAGGGGGGAAGATATAGCAAAGACCAGGTGACCCGCGATTTGGCGATGACAATTGTGCAGGCCGCTACCGCCGGTGTGGGGGCGGCCGCTGGCATTTATTTGCGCGGCGGGGCGGCGGCCCTTGGAACGACGGCTAAAAGCCTTTCTGTCGCAGAAAAATCCCTCGGCACCCTCAAAAAGCTGTCGCTTGTAAAGGAAATGGCGCTCGGAGCGGGAACCGGCTTTATGGGGGGCGTTGGCGGGGCGCTGGCCGATCCGGTTGCCTGGCGCAAAGGGACCGTGGGCGGCAATGCCCTGGACGGCGGGATCAAAGGGCTATTTGGCGGCGCGATTGGCGCAGCGGCGATGCGTCCCATGGCCCGGTTGATGAGCAGCACGTCGCTTTCGACAAGGGCCCTGGGACGTTCACTTGGTACGGGCCTCGGCAGTGCCGGCGGAAAGGCCTTTGAACTGGGGTATGATACCGCTGATGGTAAGTATAAGGGCAGTTTGGGCGACGCATTTGGC
>UOEF01000428.1_pt1 | contig 14882 bp, 18 predicted proteins | sample 1989141 | NCBI WGS metagenome assembly UOEF01 (sample SAMEA4712195, study PRJEB27164) | hydrothermal vent metagenome | biome: marine basaltic hydrothermal vent biome; feature: marine hydrothermal vent; material: mineral | place: Pacific Ocean | collected 2011-06-14/2011-07-23 | depth 1719 m
AGCGGTTTTCGGCGTGCCTGCCCATGACCAGCGGGATCTTGATTTTGCGCGAAAATATATGCTGCCGGTTACCCGGGTCGTTGCCAGGGAAGGGGAAGAGGAAACGCCCATTCAGGACGAAGCCTATACCGGTCCCGGCAAACTGGTTAACAGCCAGATACTGGATGGTATGGACGTTGAAACAGCGGCCAGGGCGATCATTGACCGGGCGAAATCGGAAGGCTGGGGCAAGGCGCAAACGACATGGCGCCTGCGCGACTGGGGTGTTTCCCGGCAGCGTTACTGGGGCACGCCAATCCCGATCATCCACTGTCAGGATTGTGGGCCGGTTTCGGTTTCCAAAGATCAATTGCCAGTTGTCCTGCCCGAAGATATTGATTTCGAGACGCCGGGCAACCCGCTGGAACACCACGCAACATGGAAGCATGTCAATTGCCCCAAATGCGGCGCTGCGGCGCTGCGTGAAACCGATACGCTTGATACGTTCGTTGATTCGAGCTGGTATTTTCTGCGCTTTGCCAGCCAGCCGGATGACCGGCCGTTCGACGCGGATGTCGTGCAAAAATGGCTGCCCGTATCGCAATATATTGGCGGCGTGGAGCATGCGATTTTGCATCTGCTATACGCGCGCTTCTGGACCCGGGCGCTGGCGAGCATTGGTAAGCTGAATTTCACCGAGCCGTTTGAAAGCCTGTTTACCCAAGGCATGGTGACCCATGAAACGTATTACCTAGACGTCAAGGCCTTGGACGCATCAGAATTTGCCCAAGTATACACTGGAGAAGGGCGGCCCGAACGCATCTGGCTTTCTCCCGACGAAGTAGAGGAAACGGATGAAGGATTGATCGCTCCTGGGTGGCGTGGATTCCCCGTTAACATCGGCCGCGTTGAAAAAATGTCGAAGTCCAAGAAAAATGTCGTCGACCCCGATCCTATCATCAAACAATATGGCGCGGACGCTGTGCGCTTTTTCATGCTTTCCGATAGCCCACCGGAGCGCGATCTTCCTTGGTCAGAGGCCGGTATTGAAGGCAGTTGGCGATTTGTTCAGCGCTTGTGGCGGCTGTTTATTTCACTGTCTGAAAACAGTGATGCGCCGGACAGTGACGACGGTATTGGCGACAAGGCCTTAAACCGCAAATTGCATCAAACCATTGCCGGTGTGGCAAAGGATATAGAAGAATTGTCCTTCAACAAAGCGGTGGCGAAAATCTTTGAGCTGGTAAATCAGATTGAAAAATCGAACCCTTCGCGAGACCGCAATAAGGCGATTAAGATTGTTGCGCGGCTGGTTGCTCCCATGGTCCCGCACGTCGCCGAAGAGGCCTGGGCGCTGTTTGGCGAGAAAGAAATGATCGCCAATGCCCCCTGGCCTGAGGTCGATGAGAACATGCTTGTGGAAGATGAAGTTACCATCGCTATTCAGGTGCGCGGGAAACTACGTGATACATTGACTGCCCCCAAAGGGTGCGACAAACAAACACTTGAAGAACTTGCCCTGGCGTCAGAGAAGGTGCAGCGTACGATCGACGGGGCGCAGATAAAGAAGGTTATTGTTGTGCCCGATCGATTGGTCAATATAGTGATATGAAAATAACAATATTGAGATTGCTGGCACTGTTTTTTTCAAGTGCCCTGCTCGCTTCATGCGGCCTGAAACCGCTTTACTCTGGTGGCAGCAGCGGAGTGGTCGCAAGCGCTTTGGGCAATGTGCAAGTCGAACCAATTGCCGGAAAAGCCGGTTGGCTGATGCGAAACGCGCTGCGAGACCAATTGGCCAATTTTGAAGGTAGCGAAGCAAAATATCGTCTGATCATCGAACTGGATGATAAAATTGCCGGCTTCGGTGTGCGTAGAGGTGACCGGATCACCCGCGAAAGACGAACTTTACGCGCGCGATACCAACTGGTCCGTCTTTCCGATAGCACAGTTGTGTTGGACGCAACCGCCGGTTCCGATGCGGGCATTGATGTGGTGTCATCGGAATATGCGACACTGGCAGCCGAAGATACGGCTCTTGAAAATCTCTCAACCCGGGTCGCCAGCCAAATTGTGACGCGCCTGTCTTTATTTGCTCGGGCACTACCAGGCTCCGAATGAACCGATGAAGGTCAAAGACATAGAAATTGTCCGGCGCTTTCATTCCAATCCCGATGCTATCCGGCTGGCTTTGCTTTGCGGGCCCAATGCCACCCGTTGCCAGGCGCTGGTAGATGAATTGGTCGCGCCGATGGCCAAATCAGCAGAGCGGGTTGATCTGACTATAAGCGATCTGGTTGATAATCCGGCACGGCTGCTTGATGAAGCAAACTCTATTTCCTTATTTGGAGATAAAAGATATATTGTCCTGCGGTTGAACAGCGGCGAAGCTGTTCGCGCGGCCGCCGCCATAGAAAATCTGTTGACCGGCGATACCAAAGGAGGCCCGGTCTTTGTCGTGGCGCCGGGAATGGCTGACAAGACGGTGCTGGCCAAGGCACTCATTGCTGCGCCAGAGGCCCTGCTTGCAACTTGCTATGAAACATCTCAATCCGACGCGATTAGCGCGATCATGCAAATGGCAAAGCGGGAGGGAGTTGGGCTGTCCCGCGACACTGCCGCTGACATTGCAGCGCTCACCAGCAACAACCTTGTGCTTGCCCAACTGGAAGTCGAAAAAATCGCCCTCTATCTGGATGCCTCACCAGAAGATCCAAAGCAGACAGGCAGCGAAATATTATCTCTGTTGGGGGCGGAAAATGACGAGGAGGATTTGAACACCCTGTTCAATGCAGCACTGAATGGCGAAACAAAAACCCTCTCCGCTCTATTGGCAACTTCAGGTGCATCCGGTTTCAGTGAAATCGGCCTGATCCGCCTCATGCTGCGCCATTTGAACAAGCTCGCCGAGCTTCGGTCCAAGGCAGATAAGGGGAGCTCTATCGACAAAATCGTCGGTCATCCCAGTGTATTCTGGAAAGATCGAAAAAACTATGCCCGGCAAATGTCAATCTGGTCATCAGCACATATCACCCGCCTCATTGATCGAATATTGGCACTTGAAATTGCCATGAAGAGCAGCGGTTCGGAGGGAAGGTCCCTTGTTGAACAAGAGTTGTTGATTATCAATCGCAAGGCAGCCCGTCTTAGTTAAACGCCGCCCGGACCGTCATTCATACTCCGCAGTAATGGCAATACGGCCACGATATTGGCCACCTGCGTTGCCATTAACCTTTAGCCTGCCGCCAAAGGTAAAATTCAACCGGCCGTCTCGGTCAAGCCGCGCCTGAGCAGGTAAATTCGTATCCAGTTTTACAAGCTCGGCAGTCGATCCATTGGGCGCGCTAAGGGTAATTCGATCGGGCAATACAACGCGAACCAGTCGCCCCGGCTCTCCTTCCAAACGGCCTTCTCCATGCAGCGACAGACCGCCCAGATCTGTAATTCCACCGTTCATTCGCCGCTGCCCGGAAAGAGGGTCAATACTTACTTCACCACCAGCGCGACCAAGAAGCGCCAACCGGGAAAAATCAAGATTGGTGATGATTTCTATTCTAAGGGGTTTTTCAGATTTCTTAGCGCCTTCACTGGTCGGTTTGGAAACGGTTGAATTCGCACATAGCTGACATTGCGCGGCCACAGAATAGGGCTGTGCAAATCCAATTGACGCCAAAATAAGACTTATTGTCCCGAAAGGTCTGAAAATACGAAACACTATAGGCTTTTGCCCGAATAAACTGAAATTTCGGTTAAATACCCGTGTCGCGGCCATGGATTATGTCGACCGCTCTTGACGTGATGACGTCATGGCTTCAATTTACTTTCATGAAAAAAGTGATTTTGAGCGACGAACAATGGCGGCAAAAACTGTCTCCCGAACAATATCATGTCTTGCGACAAGCCGGAACCGAGCGCGCATTTTCCGGTGCGTTGAACGCAGAGGAACGCGATGGAAAATATTATTGCGCTGGTTGTGGCACAAAATTGTTCACCGCCGACAAAAAGTTCGACAGCGGCTGCGGCTGGCCCAGTTTCACCGAACCATCGAAGGCCCAAGCGGTTACCGAAATTGAAGATCACAGCCTTGGTATGCGCCGTATAGAAGTGCGATGCACGGCTTGCGACGGCCATTTGGGTCATGCTTTCCCCGATGGACCCGCCGAAAATGGCCTGCGCTATTGTATGAACAGCGCTTCCTTGTCTTTTGAACCAAAAGCCGGTTGAAAGATTTCACTATCAAATATCGTTCAGCCTGCAGTAAGGCGAAATCACGCTAAAAAATCTGATATTTAGCCTTAGGTGAACGGGATATATGGCGCGGGGCAAAAAACGTACAAAAAAACAAGGCCCATTTCGCAGGTGGTTTTTCCGGCTTTTTAAAGTCGGACTTGTCGCTGCAATATTGAGCGGAATTGCGCTGACTGTTGCGGTCTTCGTGGTGCGCTCTTCGTTACCCGGATTTGAGGATTTGAAGTCCTCCCCCAATGGTCAGATGATCCGCGTCCTTGACGTTAGTGGCCGCGAACTATTCTCAATGGGCCCCAGCTACGGCGAATGGCTGGACTATAACGAGATCCCGCAGGTCATGAAAGATGCGATGATCGCAGTGGAGGACCGGCGATACCATAGCCATTTCGGTGTCGATCCCATCGGCATCGCCCGCTCGGTTCATGTTCGCTTGCAGCGTGGCCACTGGGCGCAGGGCGGATCCACAATCACGCAGCAAATATCCCGCAACATCTTTCTCAACAATCGCCGTACCTTCGCCCGCAAAGGCCGCGAAATGCTGCTTGCACTGGCCATGGAACGTAAATTCACCAAAGAACAAATACTCGAACTCTATCTCAATAAAGTTTACTACGGCGGCGGTGCTTACGGCATTGACGCCGCTTCCCGCCGGTTTTTCGCCCACAGCGCCAAAGAATTGAATTTGGCGGAATCTGCGATCATTGCCGGATTGGTAAAAGCCCCGTCGCGATATTCTCCAACCGCCGATGCTCAGGCGGCTATTGACCGCGCGACGGTCGTCTTGGAAGTCATGCAGGATGCTGGCGCTATTACCGCAGCGCAGGCGGCGGAAACTGAACCCAAATCAGTTAAACTTGCTCCCGAACCGCGTCAAAATAGTGTTCGCTATTTTACCGACTGGGCCTTGCCTCAACTCGACTTGTTGATCGATGAAACAATTGATCCGATAGAGGTTTGGACGACGTTGGATTTGGGGATGCAGCGCGCGGCCACCAATGCAATTCAAACCGGCGCTCCGGCGGGCGCACAAGGCGCTCTGGTTGCGATCGACCGGGACGGTGCGGTTCGCGCCATGGTTGGCGGAACAGATTATGTAACATCCAATTACAACCGCGCCACACAGGCCGTACGCCAACCCGGTTCGGCATGGAAAGTTTTCGTCTATATGGCGGCATTGGAGGCGGGATATACACCCAATGACACGGTCACCGACGAACCTATTACAATCGGTAATTGGACCCCGCGCAACAGCGGGGATCGTTATGCCGGTGACATGACCGTCCGCAATGCCTTTGCCTATTCCAAAAACACTGTAGCAGCCGCAATTGGCAACGACATCGGCACATCCTCCATCGCCAATATGGCGCGCCGATTTGGTATCACAACTCCTGTAAATACCAGCCCGTCCATGGTCCTGGGCACTTCCGATGTTCGCCTGCTTGACATGACCCGCGCCTTTGCATCGATCAATGCCAAAGGTGTCGCAATAACACCTTATGCCATCACCAAGGTGGTGACTATGAAGGGGAAGGTTTTATATCAAAGCAAATTCGATGGCAGCAGGCTATTGGTTGATCCCTGGGTAGCGGCGGGGATCACCGATCTCATGCAAACAGCGGTTAATGCCGGTACCGGTCGCGCAGCGCAAATCGGTCGTCCGGTAGCCGGTAAAACCGGGACTACCAGCAGCAATAAGGATGGCTGGTTTCTTGGATTCTCAAGTGGTCTGACAACCGGGGTCTGGATGGGCCGGGACGATGCCAAGCCGGTCAGAGGTCTTCAGGGTGGCCGGGCACCAGCCGCGGCTTTCGCTTCCTTTATGAAAGTCGCGGTAGCCAAACGCAAAGTCGAAAAATTCGATACCGAACTGGTTTTGCCGGAATGGCAGTTGGAACCGGATGAAGAGGCGCTTTTCGGTGAACCGGAAGAAGGTATCTATGTTGATGAAAACGGAATGCCTTTGGAAACCGGCCAGGGCATTGAATATGACATGGAAGATGGTGATGCTGATAACGGCCCTCCGCAGCTGGATCAGGAATGGATTGATTCCGTTCTTGGCCGGGGAGAAAAAACACAGCAGCCAAAACAGGAAACTCCCGTCAATAAGCCAAAACTTCCGGTTGCAGTGCCTCCCCAAAATGGAGCTTCTCCAAAACCGATTGAAGAATAGACAATTATACTATTTGGGTTCTTTCAGCCCCGATTAAATGAAGCGCGGCACCATGTTGCCTGAGCCAATGGTCTGCCGATTTTCTATTGCCTTCAAAAATTTCATCCAGCAGCCGATAGAATGACTTGCTGTGGTTCATATGCCGCAAATGTGCCACCTCATGTGCAACTACCGAACGGCGTACAGCTGGTGGAGCCATGATCAGGCGCCAGCTGAGACGAATTGATTTTCGGCCCGAACAACTCCCCCATCGCCGCCGGGCGTCTCCTATTGAAAGCGTTGGCCGGTCAACCCCTGCCCGTTGGCAATAATAGTCCAGATCTTGTGCATAAATGGTGCGGGCTTCTTCTTTCATCCAGCTAATTATCCGATCTGCGATGCGGTTTTTCGGACCGCCAAGCTGAATTTCTCTGTCCAATCGGCTCGGCTTACGCGGATAGGCAGCGTCCCAACGGACGATACATGGTTCACCGGCAAAAGCGATTTCACCCCCATCAACAATTGGAACAACTGGAAGCGCCTCGGCAAAACATTCCGCCAGCCATAATGATTTGGAACGCGCAAACCGCATAGCCTGTGCGGTGCTCGCATAGCGCGGCATGGAGAGACGCACCTCCCCTTTTACAGTGTCAGCTGAAATGGCGATCGAGCGCGCCCGGGCCAGCTTGCGGACCCGCACCGGATAAGATCGTCCATCCAATATGATTTCCAACTCTTCCGTCCTGTTATTTTGATTGGAATCAGAGCGGTTTTTCGAGAATATGGTGCTCAATCGGTCCAGCTTCCACCTCCGTTATCACTTTACCGCATATCGACTTACCCCTCTCATGAATAGTCTCCCGGCACCCGGATACCAGATAATGCCACTGGGGAAGATGCTCTCCGCGCGCGCGAACATTATAGGCGCAGCTTTCGGGTAACCAGTCGAATTGATCAAGCCGACTCCGCGTCAGGCGCGCACAATCCGGCACATGGATTTTGCGATGACGATAGTCACTGCATTGCGCGGATTGAACGTCGAGCAGCTTGCAGGCGATATTGGTCAGATAAATCTTGCCGTCATCCTCATCTTCGGCCTTGAGCAGGCAGCATTTACCGCACCCGTCGCAAAGCGCTTCCCATTGTGCCCGGTCCAGAGAATCCAGTGGCTGCTCCCAAAACGGTTTGTCGACTGCTATCGTACCCATCGCACAATTTCATCGGCAATTTCCCGCGGTGTCCCGTCAAAGGGGAGAAGAGCCAGCGGCTCTCCTTTGGGGCCAAAAAGATACGCCTGCCGGCTGTGGTCCATCAGATATTCGCTGGCTCCCTCGCTCTCCCGGCGGTCATAGATGATCAGATATTTCTCGGCAATCGCTGCGATTTCTTCATTGGTGCCAGTGAGACCGATCAGCCGAGGGTGAAAATTCGCAACATATTTCTTCATGGCTTTCGGCCGATCACGCTCCGGGTCAATGGTTACGAATATGGGCTGAACCTTTTGAGCGATGGCAGGGTCATCTTTTTCCGCCTGTTTGAGCCCCAGCATCAATTTTGAAAGATCTACCGGGCAAACATCGGGACAATAGGTGTATCCAAAATAGAAAATACGGTATTTTCCATCGAAATCTTTATCGGTAATCCTGTCACCATTCTGATTGATCAATGAAAAGCTGCCACCGATTTTGGCACCGGCCAAAGGTGGCTCGGCAGCTGCTTCCATTTCTCCATTTGGCGCAGCCGGGTTGCAGGCAGTGACAAGCGGGATTAGAAGAGCCGCAACAATCGCAAGAAATTTGTTCATCATGCGGCCAGACATGGTCTGCTAATGATATTATTTCAACATCTAACTGGCAGAATTGCGAGGGACGGCTGCCCTGTAATCTGCTCTAAATGTAACAGGGCGCAAAATCATGCTTCGGGGCAATATATTGAATCTAAAGATTTTATCAGGGCTGTTGCTTGGGCTGACACTGATGACCCACTCTGTTCCAGCGGCAGCACAGTTTTCCGTAAGCTATAATTTCCTGAAAGCCGTTAAGGACCGGGATGGCACCGAGGCAACAAAATTTCTGAATCAGCCCGGCTCGGTGATCGTCAATACAAGGGATATTTCGACCGGTGAAACAGCGCTGCACATCGTTGTGGCGCGGCGCGATGCGACTTGGCTTGGGTTTCTGCTGCAAAAGGGCGCAAATCCGAATTTGCGCGACAAAAAGGGAATATCGCCCCTGATGCTCGCCACCCAGCTGCGTTTTGTTGATGGTGTCAAAATACTTTTGGCAAAAAAGGCGAAAGTGGATGAAACAAATAACCGGGGAGAAACGGCCCTGATTAGGGCCGTGCAATTGCGTGATACCGAATTGACGCGCATATTGCTTTCCGAAGGTGCTAATCCAGATCTTACCGATACATTGGCGGGTCTGTCCGCCCGCGACTATGCTGCCCGTGATCGCCGGGCAGCTTCTGTTCTAGCTGAAATTGAAAAAGCGGACTCGGTGAAAAAGCCTGAAACCAAGGGCCGGTTTTTCGGGCCTGAAGGTTAAAACAGAGAGTCGGGTCAGGGGTTCTAACGCCAATCAACCAGTTCTGAATCCAGCCAGTCATTAGCCAGCGCCATTCTTTGCATCGCTCTGCGGGCCAGCCGCATCGTTTCAACTTTCCGTCGCGCGGCTGCCAGAGGATTGCTTGCCGCGGCGCGCACCATCTCCGCATCATAATGATCCGCTATGACCAGTCCGGCCTGTTCGGGCAAGAATTCCGGCCGCTCCAGAGGCGAAGCGTCAAAGCCCGCTGGAAGCGCCCAATAAAAGCGATCGCAATAATCCAGATATTCCGTCCACTTATTGTCCCCCAGCAAATCCGCACGGGCGACCTTGATCTCGACGATGACTATCTGCCCCTTGGCATCGATGCCCATCAGGTCAGCCCGACGGTTGTTACGCAGGCCAACCTCAGGCAAAACCATTATATCATGACGCGCAAACAGTCGCGCAACGCCGCGCGCAACAGATTTCGCATCACTTGAGACGTTATCGCTGCCACCTAGCGCCAATGTCGCAGAAGAATCTAGAGAGCTTTTCATTCAACAGTATGGTAGAACATAAAAAGAACAAAATAAAGGCCCCCATCCGGGAGCCTCTAAATATTATTTGTTTTTACGACTTAGCGATAGAAAATATGGTTGTCGATTGTCGCCATACGCTTCAGCCGCCAGCCGGGTGAAACATAACGCGCATGAAAGAACAAAGCGCCTTCAACCGGGCTTTTCCAACCATCGTTCGTCGCAATTTTGGCAATTGCAACCGCGTTGCGCCAGTGACGGCCACCGGTATTTATGCGTGGCATTTTTCCGCCGCGAATGAAGGAAAACTGGCGGCGCTGATACACAACGCCACAGATACTATTGGGAAAACGCGGTGAAGCGGCGCGAGCCATTACCACACGGGCAACCGCCAACTGTCCGGCAAGCGATTCTCCTTTGGATTCGAAATAGACGGTACCGGCAAGACATTGCATTTGCGTGTTTAATGTTCCGCTAGTCGACTGCTGCTGTACCAACTGACGCAAGGATGATGCACCACCACCATTAAAATCAGAACTGATTCCCGCAGCCACTTCTTCAACGGCCTTTTCATTAGCTAAGCGATCCGCATCAATCACATCTTGCGAAATTTGGGAAATAACTTCTTTCTGTTCGCCAAAGACAACCGGGCTTTGAACACCGGCATCATCAGATTGCTCAAGAAGAGAAGGGTCGACTATAATGTCGGCTTCTGGCGTATCTTCTGTCGCTCCCAAAGCGAATGACACGTCGGTAACCGAAAGAGCCGCAGCCGTAGAAATGGCAAGCGAAAATACGCTTGCTGCTTTAAAAATTCTGCTCATAAACCTGTTGTTTTGGGCGGTGAGTTCGGCGCTGATACAAACCAGCTTCAATAAGTCTAAAAACCAACCAACGACTTATTTCCGTTCTCCCCGTCTGCGTGTTTACCCCCTGTCACACTTGACATCCCCGAGGGCAACCTTCGCTTCAAAGTTGATTGCGAGATATATTGCAGTGCAACAAAGTCAACCTTGCTGACCCATATCAGCGATGAGTCGTTCTGCTTCCGGGATGTCCAGTTCAATTAACCACAGATCAGGGTCAAATTGTGATCTTCGTTCAAGATATTCAGAAATTTCTTGTTTATTATCAGTGCCTTGCGGCCATATTTTTTGCCAGCTGGAGGGTCCATCAAGTGAGGGCATTTTCTCTAGCAGCTTAGGGTTTTTGCCATTTTCGATACATTGAATGATGATCGATCCGGATATTCGATCGCCGCGACGAATCACCACGCCAAACCCACCTTCCTGGTGCGCTTTACGCAGCAATGCCTGAACGAAAACTTCCGATGAAAGACGTGGTTCAATCATCCTGGGCCCAATCATCCTGAGCATAGCCCGCAAGGCCAGCGAGCGGGATATGAGACCGCATGAATGTGCCTGTCCCGCGAGCAATTTCCTCACCCTTGCTATCGATCAGCCGGGAATCTGCAACAAACACCCGTTTTTTCCCGCTGACCCAGCGCCCCTCCGCCGTAACCACGCTGGATTTAAGTGGCCGAGTGAAAAGAAGGTTGAATGCAGTGGTTAATAGAAAACGGTCCGATACCAGGCTATTCGCAGCGTAAAAGGCGGCATCATCCAGCATTTTGAAATAGCTGGTACCATGAACAGCACCAGCCGCATGATAATGGCGCTCATCAACTTCAAAACGAATATGGGCAAACCCCCGATCAGAAATTTTCAATTCGGATTCAAACAGATTATTGATCGGCGCTTTGGCGTAGAGCCTCTCCAATGCGCGAAAATGCCCCTGCTCGGCATTAGAAGAATTTTCATCCGCCATGCCGGGTCAGGCCGCCTGTTGCTGGCGGTTGTCTGTCAGCATGCCAAAAAGCGCGTCATTATTCGCGGCACCCCGCAATCTGGCGACAATATTATCATCTCTAAGATAGCGCGAGACTTCTGCCAACGCCTTGAGATGCTCGGCACCACCGTTTTTTGGCGATAATAGGGCAAAGACAAGATCCACCGGTTGACTGTCATATGCGTCAAAAGCAAGCGGCTCGACAAGCTTCAAAACAACGGCAACACACCGGTCAATTCCCTCTATTCTGGTGTGGGGAATAGCGACCGATCCGCCAAAGCCGGTCGAACCGACTTGCTCGCGTTCCGCTAAACCAGAAGTTACCTTCTGTTTATCGACACCATAAGCGTTTGAGGCATATTCCGCGAGTAATTCAAAAAGTTCCTGTTTGCGACTAACCAAATCGGTTACCGAAACCGCATCAGCGTCAATATGAACGGACGATAATTTCATTTTGTTCCTCTGGCAATAGTTTGACCAATGGCCATTCTTACCCATTCCCCGAGCGCCCAGCGTGCGGCGGGTCACAGGGATTTTCACTACAATGGTTTGTCAGGCCTTCCTGAGAAACCGGACTACTCTCTGGTTATTTTTGTGGCTCAACCCAGCCGATCGATCCGTCCGAGCGGCGATAGACCATATTATGCGTGCCAGTTCCAGAGTTTTTGAACAATAATGCGTTGGTATTTCGCAAATCCATTATCATCACCGCATTGGATACGCTGGCCTCGGGAATATCGGTTGTTGTTTCGGCGACTATTGGGGGTGCATCGGAGGTGATATCTATCTCTTCTTCATCTTCTCCCGCATCAAATACGCGATAGGCCGCTTCTTCCTGCTTTGCGGCATATTGCGCCTGCACATGGTGGTCGTTCAACCGGCGCATATAACGGCGCAATTGTTTTTCAATCTTGTCTGCCGCGCGCTCAAAGGCCTGATGTGCGTCATCGGCCTGGGCTTCTGCTTTAAGCATCAGGCCCTGCATGATGTGCGACACAATATCGGCCTTAAACTTCGCGTGTGGTGCCTTTCCAAAAGTAGCGTGGGTGGAAATTGCTTTGGGAAAATATTTATCTGCTATCGCATTCATTCGGTCCCCGACATGGGTTTGTAATGCATCGCCGGTGTCGACCTGATGACCTGAAACACGAATTTCCATATTTAATCTCCGATTGAGGTTTACGCTTATTGCTTACTGAAAGACAAAGCCACTATGTTTTGGCCCATAAGGCATGTTCAATTTCTCCGACAAAGGCGGCATGGCGTTCCAGTTCTTCAGCGCTGGCCTGATGTTCTCGCGGTGGAATAAATTCCCTGCGTTTAGCGGATCCCTGCAATTTGGGTTTTTCGGGGGTCCCTTCGTTCCGGGCTTTATCTTCTGCCAGCCCAAGACCAATCTGTCGACCGCCGGTCAGCTCAATATAAAGTTGCGAGAGAAGTTCCGCATCCAATAGCGCGCCATGTTTTACGCGGTGGCTCCGGTCTATTCCATAGCGCGTGCACAATGCATCAAGCGACAATTTGGCGCCCGGGTGTTTTGATTTGGCTATGGCCAGAGTGTCGATCATCCGAAATTGCGAAATGGGCGGATGTCCGCATAAAATAAGCTCGGCATTGAGAAAGTTGAAATCAAACTGGGCGTTATGGGCGACAAGCTTGGCATCGCCCAGGAATTCGAGAAGTTCTAATGCGCCGTCAGCAAATAGTTTTTTATCGGATAGAAAAGCATCGGAAAGCCCATGAACGTCTTCCGCCGATTTCGGCATCGACCGCTGCGGATTAAAATAGCAGTGGAATGTATTTCCAGTTTCAATCCGACCAACCATTTCAAGACAGCCTATTTCTACCATCCGGTCGCCGTTTTGTGGGTCAAAGCCTGTAGTTTCTGTGTCGAAAATTATTTCCCGCATGGATTTAATATCGGACTGAATGTTAAGTTACGCAAGGGTTGCTTTTAATTTTTGGACCAGATTCTGAACCATATGCTTTGTTTCTTCCATTGATCGCGATGTATCGATCACGAAATCAGCCTTTTCCCGCTTTTCATCATCCGGCATTTGAAGCGCCTTTATCTTTTCAAATTTTTCAACAGTCATTCCAGAGCGAGCCAAAACACGTTCCCTCTGGTCATTTTCCGATGCAGAAACAACAACGATATAATCTATTGATTGACCTCCCGCCTTTTCAAACAAGAGCGGAATGTCGAACAGGATCAACGGTTCATTTATATTTTTCTCTAAAAACTCCATCCGCATCGCGCCTACTGCGGGATGGATCAGTTTCTCAAGTCGATGGAGCGCATCCGGATCACCCAATACGGCGGTGCCCAGCTTTTGCCGGTCTACCCCGCCGGGTCCCGTTGTCCCGGGAAAAAGAGCCTCGATGTCATCGACTAGCGCGCCGCCTGCGCCCTGCAATTCATGCACGGCGGCATCAGCATCAAACAGCGGTACTCCTGCATCAACAAACATCCGGGCAACGGTGGATTTGCCCATTCCAATGGAGCCCGTGAGCCCTATGATCAGCGGTTTGGTCATGCGATCAGCAACCTTCTGAGCTCGTCATCATGTTCCAGCGGCGCACCAGCCTGAAAAAAAAGCTCAAAAGCGACCGCCGCCTGACCAATCAACATGGAAAGACCGTCAATCGTCTCAAGGCCTTTTGCTGCTGCCGCTTTTAACAAATCTGTTTTAAGGGGCGAATAGACAAGATCATATACCAGTGCGTTTCCATGCAGATTACCCAGCTCGATTGGCAAATCATCCTGCCCGGCCATTCCCAGCGAACTGGCATTGATCAGGAGCGAAGCGCTCGGCAATGCCGCTCCCAATTCTATGGCGTCTCCTTTCAAACCAAAACGGGCAAGCAAAGCGGCTGCTTTGAGGACATTGCGGTTCATGATCGTCACATTACCCACTGCGCTTCGGGAAAGGGCAAATAGCACCGCGCGCGCCGCGCCGCCTGCGCCAATAACAACCACATTCCGCCCCTCCAAAGGAAAACCGGCAATCGGCGCAAAAAAACCGGCGGCATCGGTATTCGTGCCAAATAATTCGCCCTTCTTATCGCGGGCAAGGGTATTCATTGCGCCGATAGATTCTCGCACCGAACCGGGGTCATCAACATGATCCATCACCGCCAGCTTGTGCGGCATTGTAACATTGCAACCACGCCAATTGGGGTCATTCCGTCGGGATTCAATATACTCGCAAAGAGCCTCAGCCTTTACATGGCACGCCCGATAATCAGCCTCAATCCCAAGCTTCTCAAGCCAGAATTTATGGATGATGGGCGACTTGCTCTGGGCGATTGGATCGCCAATTACCTCGGCATATACTCCGTTCATGACGGCATGATCCCGCGATCCCGCAAATAGTCCAACACATGAAGCAGTGGCAATCCCATGATTGTAAATTGAGAACCCTTGATGTCGGTAAAAAGCTGAACGCCACTCCCTTCAATTTCATAGCAACCCACGCAATAGCGGATATTATCCCACTCTTGCTCGACATAATTTTCAATGAAATCTTCGCTCAATTTACGCATCGACAATGTTGCAATATCGACATGGCGCCAAACCGGAGAACCCTTATC
>UOEF01000441.1_pt1 | contig 14731 bp, 14 predicted proteins | sample 1989141 | NCBI WGS metagenome assembly UOEF01 (sample SAMEA4712195, study PRJEB27164) | hydrothermal vent metagenome | biome: marine basaltic hydrothermal vent biome; feature: marine hydrothermal vent; material: mineral | place: Pacific Ocean | collected 2011-06-14/2011-07-23 | depth 1719 m
CAGCGACTTCTAACGATAGAATGTCCCGCTATTAAGCGTAGGAAACTTTTGTCGTAACATTGCGGCGGCGACGCATTGCACCACCGATAGCACCAAAGCCAAAGATCAACATACCCCAGGTTGCAGGCTCAGGAACACTGGCAAAAGCCAATGTACCGGCATAAGAACCGTTACCACCAGAAATACCGCTAACAATCAGCGTCTGAGGATTAGTTCCGGCTGCCAGATTCAAAACCTGCCTAAATTCGACGGCACCAGATGCCAATATGTCAAAATCTATGCCATTTAATGTGACCGATGTGAAATCAATGTTCGACATCTGCGAACCAAGAACGGATGACACAGTTGAAGCCAGATTACCCGGCAGCACTACACTGAAGGTAAATGTGTCCGAAAAAGCTCCGACAGCGATACTCTCATTTGAAAACGTGCCTGATGTTCCGTCAAAAACAATCGTATGTGCTGCATTTGCCGCCGAAGGTGCTGCTATTGTCATTGTTGCTGCAAGAACCGCTCCTGCCAACTTCCCCGTTACTTTCACAACTCAATCTCCAATAAAAACCAAAATATGCGCCCGTAAATTTCGGTATTTGCTATTCGAGTAAAACTTGCCCGAATCGCCATTAACAAAATCAGCTACTTAGATAGACGAAATTGGGCAGCGACTTCAAGTTGAAACCATGTAAAATCTCTGGTTTCAGCGGAAATCTGCGGCCAAATATAGTTAACAAAAGATATGTCGGTGCTCCGGTTGATTAATATTGCCGTCACCTTAATAGAAATTAACTGTATATCGTAAGGATTGAGCGAATCATGAAGACCCGTGCCGCCGTCGCTTTTGAGGCAAAGAAACCGCTCGAAATTGTGGAGCTGGATATTGATGGCCCAAAGGCGGGCGAAGTGCTGATCGAGATCATGGCGACGGGCATTTGCCACACCGACGCCTATACGCTGGGCGGCCTGGACAGCGAAGGCAAGTTTCCTTGCGTGCTGGGCCACGAGGGCGCGGGCATTGTGCGAGAGGTTGGCGCTGGCGTTACGTCGGTCGCACCTGATGATCATGTCATCCCGCTCTACACGCCCGAGTGCCGCCAGTGCAAAAGCTGTCTGTCGGGCAAAACCAATCTCTGCACTGCTATCCGTGATACCCAGGGACAGGGTTTAATGCCCGATGGAACCAGCCGGATGTCATATAAAGGAGAAACAATCTTCCATTATATGGGCTGCTCGACCTTTTCCAACTTCATCGTATTGCCGGAAATTGCGGTCGCAAAAATTCGCAAAGATGCGCCATTTGACAAGAGTTGCTATGTCGGCTGCGGTGTAACGACCGGCGTCGGGGCCGTCACCAATACAGCAAAAGTAGAACCCGGCTCCAATGTAATCGTCTTTGGTTTGGGGGGAATTGGCCTCAATGTATTACAGGGCGCGCGCATGGTTGGCGCCGATAGGATTATCGGTGTGGACATAAATGACGACCGCGAAAAATGGGGCAGGAAATTTGGAATGACCCACTTCGTCAATCCTTCCAAAGTAGATGGCGACATTGTCGAGCATCTTGTCGCCCTGACCGATGGCGGGGCAGATTATACATTCGATTGCACCGGCAATACGGACGTGATGCGCCAGGCGCTTGAATCCTGCCACCGCGGATGGGGCGAGTGTATCATTATCGGAGTCGCCGAAGCCGGCAAGGAAATCGCAACCCGGCCTTTCCAACTGGTCACTGGCCGGGTTTGGAAAGGTACCGCCTTTGGCGGGGCACGAGGCAGGACCGATGTACCGAAAATAGTCGACTGGTATATGAATAAAAAGATTGAGATTGATCCGATGATCACGCACACGCTCAGTCTTGAAGAAATTAATAAAGGCTTTGATCTAATGCATGCCGGCAAAAGCATCCGCAGCGTCGTTGTTTTTTAGTAAACTCAAAGGAGATAATATAATGTACAGCCATATGATGGTCGGATCGAATGACATCGAGCGGTCAAAGAAATTCTATGATAGCCTGTTTCAATCAATCGGCGGGAAAGAAGCCCTGGTCGACCCCAAGGGTCGCCTAGTGTATATGCACAACGACGGAGTTTTCTTAGTGACTCCGCCTATTGATGGCGCTGGCGCCACTCCGGGAAACGGCATGACGGTTGGTTTCGCGATGGAAAATCCGGAACAAGCCGATGCCTGGCATAAAGCGGGTATTGAAGCGGGCGGAACGGCCATTGAAGATCCGCCCGGCGTACGCGAAAACCCCGGCATGAATATGTACCTCGCCTATCTGCGTGATCCGGACGGGAATAAGCTGTGCGCGCTGCACCCCATGAGTTAGACCTTGCAAACCGTTGCTGCCGGTAAAGATTTCAGCGGAACGCAGGGTGTTTATTCCTATGCTTCCGCCGAACCCGGGCTGACATGACTTTCACAGTGTCTACGCGCATCCGAAAAATCAACCGGTGAAAAAAGCGGTTATCGCAGGAGCTGGTATTGGCGGCTTGAGCGCTGCGCTTTGCCTGCACAAATTCGGCTGGGATGTTGAACTGCTGGAGCAAGCGCCCGAGCTCGGGGACGTCGGTGCAGGTATCCAGATAAGTCCGAACGGCATGAAAATATTACGCGCTCTGGGACTTGAAAAGGAATTGATGGCGCAATGTGTAGCGCCGCGTGCCAGCCAGATCCGCATGGGACAATCCGGCCGCGTGATCATGACAAACAGCATGGCGGGTTTCAAAGAAAAATATGGAGCGCCCTATCTGCACATTCATCGCGCTGACCTGATCGCGGTCCTGCATAATGCCGTCGAGCAACGCTTGCCCGGTGCAATAAGGACCAGCCGGACCGTTGTCGGATATGGCCAGAGCGAGGCAAAGGTTCACGCGAAACTTGATGATGGTAGTAAAGTCACAGGCGATATTGTCATTGGCGCCGATGGCATTAAATCGGCCATTCGCGATCAGGTGCTCGGTCCGGATCGCCCACGATTTACCGGCAATCTTGCATGGCGGGCGGTCGTGCCGGTTGAGAAACTAGGCCGTAACGTCCCATTACCTGTCGCAACTGTCTGGCTGGGAGAGGGTAAGCATGCCGTCACCTATTTGCTTCGCGGGGGTAAGCTGGCCAATTTCGTCGGTGTTGTGGAACGGGGTGATTGGCAAAAAGAAAGCTGGAGCGAACAGGGATCGCGCGAGCAAGCGATGGCTGATTTTGCCGGCTGGCATCCCACAATAACCACGCTGATCGAACAGGCCGATACCCATTTTCGCTGGGCCTTGTTTGATCGCGAGCCGCTGGACCAGTGGAGCGATGGTCGGGTCACATTAGTCGGTGATGCCTGCCACCCGATGTTGCCGTTCATGGCCCAGGGGGCAGTGCAAGCTATCGAGGATGGCTATGTCCTGGCCCAATCTCTTGCCAGTCATGACAGTACCAATGCCGCGCTCACCAATTATTTTTCCGAGCGCCGAAATCGAACAGCGCGGGTTCAAAAAGCGGCACGCACCAATATGAATATATTTCATCAACGCAGCCCGATAGGCAAGCTGGCAACATTTGGATCTATGTGGGTTGCTGGCAAGATTGATCCAGAAGTTGCAGAAACTTCGCTGGACTGGCTCTATGGCCATGACGTAACATCCGGGGCAAAAGAATAGGCATGATGTTCAATGGATTTACGGACAAAGATATTCCCGATCAGATCGGCCAGACCGCTCTGATAACCGGCGCGAATTCAGGATCAAGGTTTGAAACTGCAAAAAATATTAGCCAGTAAGGGCGTGCGCGTTTTGCTGGATTCATGCCCCGCATGAACTCCGGGCGCAACCCTCCTTTACAGTCGGGAGTTTTTGCTGAATTCATGCCCCGCATGAACTCCGGGCGCAACCCTCCTTTACAGTCGGGAGTTTTTGCTGAATTCATGCCCCGCATGAACTCCGGGCGCAACCCTCCTTTACAGTCGGGAGTTTTTGCTGAATTCATGCCCCGCATGAACTCCGGGCGCAAAAACTTGGCGGAGACGGAGGGATTCGAACCCTCGATAGGTTGCCCTATACACGCTTTCCAAGCGTGCGCGATCGACCACTCTGCCACGTCTCCGCATTACCGCCCGAATGGTGAATTGGTCGAAGCTCAGACAGCGCCGCCTCCCCTAGTGCGCGCAAAGGACTTTCGCAAGTGATAGCTTTCGGGTTAGGATAATATTCCACAAAAAATCCCGTTTGTCCTGAGCCTGTCGAAGGACCAGTTCGGCTCATCAGTGCCTGGACGAGAGAAGTGCTTCGACAGGCTCAGCGCAAACGGCAACAGGAAATATTGATGAAAAAACTGAGCACTATCGCTTCGCTTGCTGCTTTGTTGGCAACCGCCCCTCTTTCCGCTCAAGAAGCGGAGAAACAAAGCTTCCCAAGTCCCAACGAGATCGTGGACAAAGCAGCGGCGGCGGAATGGCTAGCCATTGCGCCGACTCATTTGCTGGTCATGAATTTGGCACCTGACGCGCAGGGCAAGGAACGGCGGGTCATCATCCAGTTGATGCCGGGCTGGTTCAACCGCGGCCATCTGGGCAATATTCGCAAATTGGCCCGTGCACACTGGTGGGACGGAACCAGCATTAACCGCGTTCAGGATAATTATGTCGTGCAATGGGGTGATGCCGGCGGGAAAAAACCGTTGCCCGGCAATCTGGTAACAGTTGCGGAGAAGGCCTATGAATATGAAGACGATGATCTCCAAATCGGCAGGAAAGCCCTTGAAGAAGAACGACCTGTCACAAAGGTTCTTCGGCGTGATCCCTATGCGCCTTATACTGATTTTGAAGAAGGCTGGCCGTTCGCAGCGGATCTGAAAAATCATATCTGGCCGGTCCACTGCTATGGCGCTGTCGGGGTTGGTCGCGGTTATTCCCCCAACACCGGAAGCGGGGCGGAGCTTTATACCGTTATCGGCCACGCGCCGCGCCATCTGGACCGCAATATTGCGGTGGTTGGGCGGATTATCGAGGGGATTGAACATCTCTCCAGCTTGCCGCGCGGAACCGGGCCATTGGGATTTTATGAGAAAGCCGAGCAGCGGGTGACGATCAAATCCATTCGCCTTGCCAGCGAATTGGCCGAGGCCGATCAACCGCGCTTTGAATATCTGGATACCCGTGGCAAAAGCTTTGCCAAATATGCCGGCGCCAGAGCCAATCGCCGCGATCCGTTTTTTGTCAAGCCGGCGGGCGGGGCGGATATTTGCAATATCCCGGTGCCAGTGCGGCGGGTGAAGGGGGAAGAATGATTTTTGAATATATTGTGTCCCGGCGCAGGCCGGGAACCAGAAAAGTCCGGCGCTTGAATATTCTGGATTCCGGCCTGCGCCGGAAAACACTGGTTCTTCTATGCACGCTCTTTTGGTCAACCGCTCCTGCACAAGCACAGGACGAAGCATCTCGCCCAACCCCCGAAGAAATCCTCGCCACCGCCCCAGCCGGACATTGGCTCCCTATCCCGGTCAGCGACCTGATGATCTTCACGCTTCCCGATGACAAAGACGGCAATCCGCGCCAGGCGGTGATCCAGTTGCTTCCCGCAAAATTTTCCGGCGGCCATGTTCGTAATATTCGAAAACTGGCGCGGGCGCATTGGTGGGATGACACGAAAATATATCGTGTCGCCAAGGATTTTGTTACCCAGTTCGGCGGTAATCCTGACGCCAAGCCACAGCCGAAAAATCTGGAAACCGTGCCGGAGAGTGAATATTATAATGCCGCGCTCGGCGCAAAGCGCGACACCGATATGGCCGCGCTCAAAACTGCCGTCGAATATAGCAACCAATATCAAAAGACCGACATCAAGCCGCTGATGAAAACCATCTATGAAAACTATGGGGCGAAAGTGGGATTTGGTGCCGGTTGGCCAATTGGCAGCAAAATCGTGAGCGGCGAAATCCGCTATTATCCGCTTACCTGTCGCGGATCGCTGTCCCCGGCCCATTATGATCCTCCCGATACCGGCAGCGGGTCGGAAATCTCGGTCATCACCGGCGAAGCAGCGCGCAGTCTGGACACCACTTTTGGCATGGTCGGGCGCGTGATTGATGGACTGGAACATCTAGTCGAACTGCCGCTGGGCGACGGAGCGGGCGGATTTTATTCTGACAAATCAAAATATACTCCCATCCAGTCGATCCGGATGGCCAGCGACTTGCCGGTCGCAGAGCAGCCGCGATACGAATATCTTGCAAGCTATAGCCCCTCGTTGCTCCAACATATTGCCGCGCATGAAGGTTATGGCAATATTTGCACCTTCCCCGTGCCTATTAGAAAAGTTACCGAATAGCGTAATTTAATTGCGCCCAAGACTCGCGCGAATTTTCCTAAGCTGTTAGACGATGGCCAAATAGAATCGATCTACAAAGGAGTCTCTCATGCGTGTCGGCACCCCCAAAGAAATCAAAAATCACGAATATCGCGTCGGACTGACCCCCGAATCAGTTCGCGAGTTGATCGCGCACGGACATGAAGTGCTGGTTGAAACCAGTGCCGGCATGGGTATTGGCGCGGAAGATGCTGAATATGTGGATGCAGGTGCAACCATCGTTAAAACCGCTTCGGAAGTTTTCGAAAACTCCGATATGATCGTCAAGGTCAAGGAACCGCAAGCCGTCGAACGCGCGATGCTGCGGGATAGTCAGATATTATTTACCTATCTGCACCTTGCGCCCGACCCGGAACAAACCAAAGACCTGATAAAATCAAAAGCCACATGCATCGCTTATGAAACCGTGACCGGCACTGGCGGCCTGCCGTTGCTCAAGCCAATGAGTCAGGTTGCAGGACGGATGTCGATACAGGCCGGCGCGACAGCACTGGAAAAAGCTCACGGCGGGCGCGGCATATTGCTGGGCGGTGTCCCCGGCGTAATGCCCGGTAAAGTAGCGGTTATCGGCGGCGGCGTGGTCGGCTTTAATGCTGCTCAAATGGCCGTCGGCCTCGGCGCGGATGTTACTATTTTGGACCGCAATCCAGATGTGCTGGAATCGCTGGGTCACTATTTTGAAGCGCGCGCCAAAACGCGATTCTCAAACAAAGCCAATCTGGCCGAAAGCGTGGCCGATGCAGACCTCGTCATTGGCGCGGTGCTTATTCCGGGGGCAGAGGCACCGAAACTGGTGAACCGTGAAATGCTCTCGACGATGCGGCCGGGCAGCGTGCTTGCCGATGTTGCGATTGACCAGGGTGGCTGTTTCGAGACATCCAAGGCCACCACCCATGATGACCCAACTTATGTTGTCGATGATATTGTACATTATTGCGTTGCCAATATGCCGGGCGCGGTATCGCGCACCTCCACCTATGCGCTCAACAATGTTACACTTCCTCATATACTGGCGATCGCCGACAAGGGTTGGGAAGCGGCGCTGCGAGATGACAATCACCTTGCGGAAGGGTTGAATGTCTGGAACGGTCATGTGACGTATCAGGCCGTCGCCGATGATTTAGGTTACGAATATATGCCGGTTTCCGAGATAGTGGGGCAGCCGAACACATAATGACCCGGGCTTGCGACGATGAATATGCCGGCATACTGCAAAGGGATTCGGTGTTTATCCCCTTGAACCAAGGACGGTATTATCAAAAGAGATTTCCGTCATTGCGAGGAGTGTAGCGACGCGGCAATCCAGCCTTATTAGTCATTTCTGGATTGCTTCGCTACGCTCGCAATGACGATCCATGGTTCAAGGGGATAAACACCAAGGGATTCCGGCGGATTTATTCTGCATGGCGATGACAAAAAGCTTTACCGGCTTGAGCTGCTGCGTACACCAATTGATGAAGCGGAAAAACGGGTTGTGGTAACGGGCCGTTTGATCGGGGATGACCGGATAGAGGCGAGCGGGGTTCGTTTGGCCCGGTAGAACGAACTTAAGCCGCTTTTCCTTCCAGCGCCTTTTGGCGGCGGCGCTGGACAGAGCTACCAAGGCCTAGTGCTTCGCGATATTTGGCCACTGTACGACGCGCAATATCGAAGCCCTTTGCTTTGAGAAGCGTGACAAGCTTATCATCCGAAAGAATCTTTTTGGGATCCTCATTGTCGATCAGCGACTTAATGTGGCTTTTTACCGCTTCGGCGGACGCCGCTTCTCCGCCGGTTGAGGATTGTATTCCGCTGGTAAAGAAATATTTAAGTTCAAAGGTCCCGCGTGAACAGGAAAGATATTTGTTGGACGTCACCCGGCTTACCGTCGATTCGTGCATTTCGATCTGATCGGCAACATTTTTTAGCGTCAACGGGCGCAGGTGCTCCACGCCTTTGCGGAAAAACTCTTCCTGCTGTTTCACAATTTCGGTCGCGACTTTGATGATTGTTCTTTGCCGCTGATCCAGCGCTTTGACGAGCCAACTGGCATCGGCGAGACATTCGTTGAGCCATTCCTTCGAGGCCTTGTCCTGAGCGCCGTCTTTCAATTCGGTATAATAGGTGCGGTTGACCAATATTTTCGGTAATGTCGAGCTATTGACCTCTATCAGCCATTTTCCGCCTCTTTCAGCAATGAATATGTCGGGTACCACCGCTTGAACATCGCCACCGCCAATCTTGCACCCCGGTTTGGGGTCATAGGCACGGATTTCCGAAATCATATCCATCAGGTCTTCATCATCAACATTACAAATACGCTTAAGGTGCGGCAATGCGCCCTTGGCCAGCAAATCAAGATTGTCGATCAATCGCTCCATAGCCGGATCATATCGGTCTGCCTCTCTGGCTTGCAGGGCCAGGCACTCCGATAGGTTTCTGGCTCCCACACCAACGGGTTCAAACGTCTGAATATCGCGCAATATTCGTTCAACATCTTCCAACCCGACACCCAATCTATGGGACAGTTCCAAAAGATCGGCGTGCAAATAGCCCGCTTCGTCAATTTGGTCGATGATATGCCGGGCAACAAACAGGTCTGTTCCAGATAATATCGCTCCGGCCTGCTCCATCAAATGTTCCGCCAATGTTGTTTCGGCAACCAGCATATTTTCAAAATCCGGGGCCTCGCCACCACCGCTACTGGAAGAGCTGGAACCATTGAGTCCCAATGATCCATCCAGCGAACCGCCATTTGCCGAATGGTTGTTGCTCGCAAACCGGTCTGCATCACCCTGCATATCTAGCGTCGCTTCGGTATCCGCCGGGCCAGAGCTTAAAATCTCATCGGTGGCTTGCTCTCCCGCCTCAATTTTCCTGTCCGGACTGTTTTCGCCATCATCGGATTTGCCCTCTGCAGGCAATTCTCCCGTCTCAAGCAGGGGGTTTTTTTCAATCTCTGTGGAAATGTAATTTTCAAGTTCAAGGTTGGACAATGCAAGCAGCTTGATCGCCTGTTGCAACTGCGGGGTCATCACCAGCGACTGGCTTTGCCTCAGGTCAAGACGGGGGCCCAACGCCATTATCTTGGCCGACAGTTAATCACAGAGCAAAGCCCTCACCCAGATAGAGCCGGCGAACATTTTCATCAGCAACCAGATCTTCCGGGCTGCCGGCAAATAAAACCTGTCCATCATAAATGATGCAGGCACGGTCGACAATATCGAGCGTCTCACGGACATTATGATCGGTAATCAGCACACCAATATTGCGGTTCTTCAATTGCACAACCAAGTCGCGAATATCGGCGATTGAAATGGGATCAATACCGGCAAACGGTTCATCGAGAAGCACGATCGAAGGGCTAGCCGCCAATGCGCGCGCAATTTCACAGCGCCGTCTTTCACCGCCAGATAACGCCATGGCTGGCGAGCTCCGCAGTTTGACGAGGCCAAATTCATCAAGCAGCCGATCAAGCGTTTCCGCGCGCGCTTCCGCATCTGGCTCCACCATCTCAAGCACTGCCATGATATTCTGCTCGACGGTCATACCGCGAAAAATGGATGTTTCCTGAGGCAAATAACCCAATCCAAGTATAGCGCGGCGATACATTGGCAGCGGCGTAATATCCTCTCCATCCAGCATGATCCGTCCAGCATCTGGTCGCACCAAACCCATGACGGAATAGAAGCAGGTCGTTTTACCCGCCCCGTTAGGTCCAAGCAAACCAACTACTTCGCCCCGCCCCACGGAGAGCGAAACATCAGACAAAACGGCCCGTTTGTCATAGCTCTTCGCAATGGAAACAACGGCAAGACCGTGCTCCATCGCATCGCTGGCCATTGCAGCACCGGGGTCCGCCATCGGCGTTGTCTGGGAAGCTGCTGCCTCAAGAGCTGATATATCGTCCATCTCAATTCCTAATCTGCACAGAAGATTATTGTGCAATGGTTAACAGCATGCCCCGATTCAATCGAAATTGGCAAGCTTTATGCATGATTGATCGAATATGGATGTTTTTGGCGACAAAAAACAAAGTCGGCCAGTGAAAAAAACGCGCGCGCCAATACATAAATTACACCAATGCCACGGATTGTAACAGATCTCTTGATCTGATCTAATTTTTGCGCTGCGGTACCGTGAAGGTTCCCGATACCCGCCCATCGGGCGCGCCTGTGCCCGGTCCGGAACCTTCTGCGCTCCGGCCATCTATTGTTGAACGGCCGGAATTCAGGTCAATAATCACCCGCCCGCCGGAAAGCCGGTTGCCGTTATTCTGGATTAACGTCACGCCACCAACAAGTGTAATCAGCCGTCTGTTAAGGTCATAAATAGCCACATTGCCGGTCGCAGTATCACCCGATTTGCGTATCGTCACACCGCCCGATGCATCAATTCGGTTCACATCAATGCCGCCGCTATTGGAATAGGCAACGGTCATCCGCGCCGCGTTTAGCACCAGTCCCGCCTGCTCTACACGCACCGCCCCGGACAGTACGACCCGGTCGGCCCGATCCTGTACTTCAATCCTGCCGGCATTGAAATTTACCGGGGCGTTGCTGTTGTGACCACCAAATACCTGGGCTGGCGCGGGATAGGCAACCAGCAGCAATCCAGCGGATATAAATCCGCCGAAACCAACTGCAATGACGTTCTGTTTTTTCATCTACTGACTCTTTAATCCGTTCTGTACGATACGCAACTGCGCGTTACCATCCAGCGTAACCGTTCGCGCCGCCATGTCGGCCTTTAGCCGGTCAGCGCGAAATGTACCAATATTGGTTCGACCTTTGACCGCGGCATCGCTCTTCAAAGTGCGGCTTTTTAGATCAATCGTAACATTATTTGTCGTCAACCGGTATCCACCGGCACTCTCAACCTGCACCGGACCGCGAACCATGACATCTTCTTTATCCATGTCATAACGCCCGTTGCCCGCCCTGATTTGAGCAGGACCATCGCTCAACAATATGCGAGCGGACAGATCTTTCAATTCTACCACGGGTTCGCTCGAACTTTTTTGTACAGCAGAGCCAGCCTTGAGTGAAAAGGGGCGGCCCTGACTGTCTTCGCCGCGATACATCGCCTCGGTAACACGAAGTCGTTCGTTGGCAACATCGACGCTGTCCTTGTCGAGAAGGAAGCTTAGCTCGCCGCTCATTGTGAAGGGTGCAAGCGCAAGCACTGCTGCAAGCGCGCCGACACCCAGTGGCAAAACAATGCTCAGAAATTTTACGCGCCGATCATGGGTACTATTTGGCGCAGCAAATTTCTGACGCCTGCTCCTGATCCGGTTTGCAGCCTGGGACATATCAATTATTGACGCTTCATCAGGTTTACGGGGGCTGAATTGATAGATGAAAATTCAGGCATGGGCGAAAATATCCACCTCTGGCCAACCGGCAATGTCAAGCCGGGCGCGATGGGGAAGAAAGTCAAAACAGGCTTTTGCCAATCCGGTTCGCCCTTCCCGCTCCAGCCGGATTTCCAATTCATCCTTCAACCGGTGCAGAAAACGGACATCCGATGCGGCATAGTCACGCTGTGCTTCGGACAATTCCGGCCCGCCCCAGTCGCTGGATTGCTGCTGTTTTGAAATATCCTCACCCAATAATTCCCGCACGAGTTCCTTAAGCCCATGTCGGTCCGTATAAGTCCGAATAAGCCGGGACGCGATTTTGGTGCAAAACAGTGGCTCAGCCATGACACCCATATAATGTTCAATTGCGGCAAGATCGAAACGGGCAAAATGATATAGCTTCATGCGGTTGGGATCGGCGAGCACGACCTTCAAGTTGGGCGCAGCATAGTCACTATCGGGATTGAAACGAACCAGATGCTCATCACCCCCGCCATCCGAAATTTGCAGCAAACACAGGCGGTCGCGCAATGTTTGCAGACCCATGGTCTCGGTATCGACCGCCACCGGGCCTTCGGCCAATACATCTTCGGGCAAATCTTCTTCGTGGAAAAATACAGCCATTATGCCTCGCTTATTATATTGGTCATGTCGATCTCTGGTCCAGCATGTTTCTTGCGCTCGCAGCGCGTGCGACCCAGGCTGCCGGATCAGTAAAAATTGACAATATTGCGTCCATGGATATGCTATGTGCCGCAGCTGTCTGGAAACAGCAAGATCAGATTGCATTGGATTTGGCAGGGGATATCAAAATGACCGATAAAATACCAAAGTCGACGTCGAGCGGTTTTGACATGAATAAAGCAACGATCATTTCCCTGCTTTATATTGCAAGTTTCGTGATCGGCATTACTGGCCTGATAGGAGTAATCTTAGCCTTTATCTGGAAAGACGAAGTCGCCGGTACGTGGGAAGAAAGCCATTTGCAATTTCACATTATGACCTTCATTATTGGACTAATCGTTTCAATTGTTGGAATAATTTTGACTTTTGTCCTGATTGGCATTCCCATATTGCTCGCTCTTGCCGCCTGGGTTCTGGTCCGCACCATTCTGGCATTGTTAAAGGCGCAAAAACATGAACCCATCGCCGATCCAAAGACCTTATTATTCTAAAGCCGGGACCTGATTAGGTTTTTTTGGGCTGGGCCTTGGCCTGCGCCGGAGTGATGTTACTGTATCTTTTCAGACACTTAATTTTTATATATCAACACGGTCCAGAGCACAGGTCAGCGCTGTGCTGTCATCTTTTCCAGCGTGCCCAAGGCGGCCTTTAGCGCCGCATCCATATCGGCCTGACGCGTCTCCTGAACCTGTTCTTCAGTAGGTCCCACAGATTTAAGCGGCGGAGGCATATGGACAGGCTCTTCTGTACTGGTCACATTGATGCCTCCCTCTGTGGTAAGTGGTTCGGAAACGGATGGCGGCGTTGCCGGGTTCGTCTGAACCCCTCCAATCCGGCTGTCAATTTCAAGCTGCTTCAGGCATTCCAGCCCTGACTCCAGTCGGTCCGCCAACTGGGCGATCGAAAGAGACGACATATCTTCTTTTGGTTCGGCCGCAGATTGCGACGCGACGAGTTGTGATTCGTCAACCGGTAGCTTGATTTCGGGCGCTGAAACACGGCCGGAAAAATCAAGCGGCTGCTCTTCTGCCGGCGGCACCGGTAGAGACTTTTCGGACAGAAATGGCGCTGGTGTAACTTGCGCTACTGGCGTTTCCGGTGCGGCAACAGGTTGCTGCTCTTCCTGCTGTTCAAATGGTTTGATTTGCTCCGCCAGCGGCGCGCCCAGATCCGCTTCTGCAAAAATGGGCCGTCGGGCCGGTGCATCGGGGTGACTGTCGGCTTCACGCAATTTCGGTAAGTCGGCCAGATCCTTCACTTGATCATCATTTTTCCGGGATTTTGGTTTTTGCAAAAGTTTCTTCAATGAAAACTTCGGCATGCTGAATTTTGCTTTGCCCGCATCTTCAACGCTATCATCAGAAACAGAAAATTTTGGTAGTGCCAGACCCATGTCGGCGTCCCCCTTTACGCTATTGGAATTACGATTGATAAAAAAGTAAATTGCAGATGCCGCGACCAGACCGGCCATTACCGCGATTAGCCCCCGTGCCGTGTTGCCCAGCGGCGGCGCGGCGGCGGCAATAATTTCGGACAGGCCGGTCGCACCGACAATATTTTCAAGATAGACATGAGGAAGCGTCGCAACCACAAGCGCCGCGCCGACACCGCCGGCAATTGCCATAGCCGGTTGCTTGATACCTTCTATATTTTGCTCAAACTGTTCCACATTCATCTCCACCGAATCAGGCAGCCTGTTCAAACCGTTTGTCGGCAAGCAACCTTTGGTAAACGGGATTGTAACGCAAAATGTTTGACGACCAGTTACGATCCATGCGAACAAATTCTTTCGCTGTTTCAATGGTTTGTGGCCATTGCTCACGATTTTCTAGCAATTTACCAAGTTTTTTGGCGATTTTTTCCGGGTTTCCAGCAGGAAAAAGCGTGCCGGTAACCCCGTCTTTGATCAATTCCTTGTGCCCTCCAACATCAGAGGCAGCAACGATGCGCCCCTGCGCCATTGCTTCCAATGGTTTGAGGGGGGTCACCAGGTCGGTCAACCGCATGGATTTACGCGGATAGACCATGACATCCATCAGGCTGTAATAGCGCTCCACTGCATCATGTTCCACCCGGCCGGTAAATGTTATCGCCTCCCGACAAGGGGAATTCGCGACCTGATCTTTGAGCGCGGCCTCCATCGGACCACCGCCAACCAATAACAGATGCACATCAGGACAATATTCACGCAGCATTGGCATTGCTGCGATCAGATCATCAAGCCCCTCATAGTCATAAAAGCTTCCGATAAAGCCCAATACCGATTTACCGCCAAGTCCCAGGGAACGACGCAACCCTTCATCCGGAGCCGGTGGGGAACCGAATAATTCCATATCCACACCATTTGGCGACACAGTGATTT